>Ga0208510_100157_pt1 | contig 35992 bp, 11 predicted proteins | sample LakWasMet33_HOW6_2_FD_183875 | JGI IMG/M metagenome (GOLD analysis project Ga0208510, IMG submission 183875) | Freshwater sediment methanotrophic microbial communities from Lake Washington under simulated oxygen tension - Sediment Metagenome... | ecosystem: Environmental > Aquatic > Freshwater >...
ATTGGCTTTTTTTAGCTCCAGCTCGGCTATCAAAACTTGCGGATGGTCAGACATCGCAACGGCAACAGCTTCCGCCAGGGACAGCGGCTTAAATATCGTCCCCGAACGACACGCCGGCTCTTCGCCAGTCTGCGCTTTAGGCAGTTGACCGTCCGCTGAAAACACCGGAACGGAGACACCGGCCCACGCGACACAAACAAAACAGCGTAATACTTTATTGATCATATTCGATTATTTTTATTAGTTACTGATGTCGCACACTGTCGATTACAGCCGCGAAAAGATAGACCACAGATTGGACCGCATCCTTGTCCGAAAAGCCCGGATAGGCATATCCGCCGTAGGGCGGGCCGTGCGAACCCTAGTCACTACCAGATCATCTGTTACGAAAGCCACATAAAAACACCACGAAGGCACGAAGAACACGAAGTTATTGAGCGATTCCAGAACCCAGTTTGGGCATATCGGCTACCTGAAAGACATATACAGCGGTTTCAATGCTGATCAGTTAAATAACATTATCGCAAGAGTGCAGGCTTCGCCTGCTCTGGCAAGCAAAGCTTGCACGCCAGACACTCGCAACTTTAGTCATTAACTGAATTTTAAAATGCTGTTACTCGGCTGAAAGCCATATGTCATCAGAAAATATTTGATTCTTTAGACCTTGGTGTTCTTCGCGTCTTCGTGGTGAAAGTCTCTTTACTATTGTTAGTCATACTTAAGCTAACCGCACCACCTCATCCACCTTCAAACTCTCAGGCAGTTGATGGGTGATGAACAGCATGGTGACCTTGCCTTTCAGTTGATTGACGGTGGCTGCAAAGTGTTCTGCGGTGGCGCTGTCCAGGCTGCTGGTCGCCTCGTCGAACAACAAAATCTTAGGCTGCTTGAGCAAAGCGCGAGCAATCGCCAGCCGTTGTTTCTGTCCGCCCGACAGCCCTACCCCGCGTTCGCCGATAACGGTCTGGTAGCCTTCCGGCAGCTTCTCAATGGCCTCGTGAATTTCCGCCAATTTGCAAGCTTGTACTACTTGTTCGAAGGTGGTGTGCGGATTAGAGAAAATCAGGTTTTCATAGAGAGTGCCGGAGAACAGCACGGTTTCCTGTGGAACCACGCCAAAGTGATGGCGCAGCTCATTGGCAGAAAAGTGACGGATGTCGTGGTCATCGATATGAATACTGCCTTCGCTGGGTAGATAAAAACCCAGCATCAGTTTAGCAAGCGTACTCTTGCCGGAGCCGGACGGCCCCATCAGGGCAATGCATTGTCCCGGTGAAATACTCATATTGAAGTTTTGGTACAGGTAAGGAAGATTATCCGCATAACGGAAGCCCAAGTTGCGAATCTCCACCTTGCCGTGTCCGCCGCCTTCCCTTGCGGGCTTCAACGAATACGGCTCGGTGGGGGCATGCATCACATCGCCCAAGCGCTTGACCGCAATATTGGCCTGCTGAAATTGCTGCCATAATCCGACCATGCGCAGCACCGGCTGAGAGAGCCGTCCGGCAAACATCTGGAAGGCCACCAGCATGCCGATGGTGAAATCCTGAGTGGTCATCGCCAACCAAGCGCCAAGACAGAGGATGGTCATCGTCATCATCTGCTCCAAGGTATTGGCGGCCACGTTGTAGCTATTGGACAATTGCCGCGCGTTAAATCCGGCTTCCAGATAACCGGCTAAATATTCGCCATAGCGCGACACCACCTGTGGCTCCATTTGCAGGGATTTGACCGTTTCCATGCCGGACACATATTCGGTAACGAACGATTGATTGCGCGCACCGAGCAGAAACTGTTGATTCAACCGCTCGCGCATCAAAGGAGTAATGGCCAGACTCAACAGCACGATCAGCAGCAACATAGACAGTGCCGCAACCGAAAGCAGCCAGCTGTAATAGAACATGATCGCCAAATAGAAAACCAGAAACGGCACATCCAGAATCAGCGTGACGGCGGCTCCGCTCAGGAACTCGCGGATGCTTTCTATGCCTTGCAAGCGCGCTACCAACGTACCGGTAGAACGGTGCTCAAAATAGCGTAGCGGCAACCTGAACAGGTGCGCGAACACCTGCGCACCCAACACCGAATCAATGCGGTTGCCGGTATGCGTCACCAGATACTGCCGTACCCAGCTCATCACCGCATTGAACACCATGAAGATAGCCATGCCGACTGCGATCACCACCAGCGTACTCATCGAATGGTGGACTATCACCTTATCGATGACAGTCTGAGTAAACAACGGCGTAGCCAAGCCGACCAATTGTAAAGCCAGCGATGCCAGCAGCACGTCGCGCCAAACCTTCTTGTGTTTGAGCAATTCCGGCACGAACCAGCGAAAGCCGAACTCCTTTTCTTCATCTTCATCCGCACCCTTACTTTTAGGTGCGGCGAACTGCAACACATGTCCGGCGCAACGAGCAGTGAATTCAATCAAAGGAAGATGTTGCGGCTCCTGGCTGCCCGGTTCAAAAAACAGAATTGTGCCTTTTTCCAGTCGCACCAACAGGGCGAGACCGTGCGTTTCCAATTGTTGTTCAACTTGCGCATCGGGTTCACTTGGCTCTTTGGCAAACTCTGGACCATCTGGCGGATTGAGTGCTGCAAAGCACGGAAGGTTGAGATGTTCCATATCCGCATCCTTCACCTTGCGCCAGCGGCCTTTAAGTCCCAGCTCATGCAGGGCATGTTGCAAGAGTGCCGAATTATAGGGTGAAGGGAACTGGCGCAACGCCATTGCCGCATCAAACGGCACACGATGCACCTGACAGGCGCATTGCAATGCCCAAATAAAAGTTTCGGTACTGATCGGCAAGAGATGCTTCTTGCCGTTCACCATACGGTGCAGTGCATCCTTCATCGTTCACGCCCTGCTTCAAGTTTATACGCCATCGTTTAGCTTAACCTCGCTATGCCTTCGTTCAACCCGGACAGGTCGTGCAAGAGCTGCGGATTTGTACCGAAGGAGAGGTTGCTCAGAACGTCTTGCGCCGCAGTCTGGCTAAAGCCGCTAAAGTTGCCGTTTTTGCCATACTGGTTAGCAAGATCACCGCCCAAGGCTTCGCTGTCGCTGGCGGACAAATGTGCGCTAAGCAGGCTGTCGGTGGCGTGCCAGTGCATGAAGTTGGCGTTGCTGCCGCGCGTCTGGTCGAAAGCGTTGACGATGGCGGTGAAGTCGAAGTTCTGGATCGATTTGTTCAGTAACGGATCGTTTGAAGCGCGATCGAATCCGGCAATTGCATCGGCCACTACTTGCAGGTTGAGGACGCTCTTGTGGTTGGCAATGGTGTCGTACCAACCAGTCAGGGTGACTTGGTCGGTATCCCCCACCTCCAGAATCAGATCGTTACCTGATTTGGACAGGGCAAGATCGGAATACTGGATGCCGCCTCCCAAGCTCAATGTGTTATCGGTTCCGACTCCGCCATTGACGACATCCATGCCATCCCCGCGGTTGAAGGCGATGATGTCTGCTCCTTTGCCGGTGCTGATAGTGTCGTTGCCGGTACCGCCAATGAACATTTCATTGGCGGAGTTTCCGCTCAGCGCGTCGGTGCCCGAACCGCCGTCCAACAGGTTGGCTCCCGCTGTATCGGACAACGTATCGTTCCCAGCTCCACCTTGCAGGATGTCATTACCCGCATTACCCTTGAGGGTGTCGTCGCCAAGATCGCCATTCAACAGATCGCTGCCCGTACCGCCAGTCAACACGTTATTTCCACTGTTGCCGATCAATACATTGTTCAAGCTGTTGCCCGTACCGTTGATCGCTGACGTACCGGTCAGGATGAGATTCTCAACGTTGGAGCCCAAGGTATAGGTGATGGAGGACAGCACCGTGTCGATCTCTGTGCCCAGACTGGACGTTTCTTTCACCACATCGCCCGCGTTGTCCACTATGTAAATGTCGTTGCCTAAGCCGCCGATCATGGTGTCGGCACCGGTACTACCGTTCAGCACATTGACTGCCTCATTACCGGTCAGTGTGTTGTTAAGGGCATTGCCGGTGCCGTCAAGAGTACCCGTTCCGGTCAGTATGAGCTTCTCGACATTCTCACCCAGAGTGTAGGTGATAGAACTTTGTACCGTGTCGGTACCTTCGTTTATGTTCTCGGTCACCACGTCGCCGGTGTTGTCGACTATGTAAGTGTCGTTGCCTACGCCCCCCGTCATCGTGTCCGCACCTATGCCACCGTCCAACACGTTATTCCCGCTATTGCCGATTAATAGATTGTCCAGGGCGTTGCCTGTACCGTTGCGCCCGGCTGTACCGGTCAAGGTGAGATTCTCAACGTTGTCTGACAACGTATAGGCCACGGAGGATTGGACAGTGTCGATACCTTCGTCCTGATTCTCGGTGATGACATCGTTTACGTTATCCACCACATAGGTATCGTTACCCAAGCCACCCAATAGCTGATCGCCTCCCGCACCACCATTCAACACGTTGTCCTCACTGTTGCCGATCAGCGTGTTATTCAAGCTGTTGCCGGTACCGTTGATCGCGGACGTGCCGGTCAGGATGAGGTTTTCCACGTTTGTACTCAGTGTGTAGGCGATGGAGCTTTGCACTGTGTCGGTACCTTCGTTCGCCTTCTCGCCCACTACATCACCGCTGCTATCCACCACATAGGTATCGTTGCCGGCACCGCCCTTCATGATGTCGGCACCGGTGCTGCCGTCCAGCACATTGTCTGCCTCATTACCGGCCAGGGTGTTGTCGAGCGCGTTGCCGGTGCCGTCGAGAGTATCCGTTCCGGTCAATGTGAGCTTCTCTATATTATCACCCAGGATGTAGGTGATAGAACTTTGTACCGTGTCGGTGCCTTCGTTTATGTTCTCGGTCACCACGTCGCCGGTGTTGTCGACTATGTAAGTGTCGTTGCCTACGCCCCCCGTCATCGTGTCCGCACCTATGCCACCGTCCAACACGTTATTCCCGCTATTGCCGATTAATAGATTGTCCAGGGCGTTGCCTGTACCGTTGCGCCCGGCTGTACCGGTCAAGGTGAGGTTCTCGACGTTGTCTGACAACGTGTAGGTCACGGAGGATTTCACTGTGTCGGTGCCTTCGTCTGCATTCTCAACAACGATATCTCCTGCGTTGTCGACAATGTAAGTGTCATTACCCGTATTGCCACTCAAATAATCATTACCGACACCACCATCCAGGATGTCGTTACCGTCGTTTCCGTAAAGAGTGTCGTCGCCGCCTAAACCTTGAAGTGTTGAATTTGCACCCACCCAAGCTTCTAAGTAATCGGCTTGTTTCGTCCCTAAAATGGGAACAGCAGACACAAACGTTTGTAACTGAGCTGCATCCCATACCGTGCCATCGGCAAACACCACTCGTTCAATGCGGTAGTCGTTTCCATATCCCCAGTTATGGATCGTCAATCGATCGGTGGTGCCGTTAACGCTTAATACTAGATCGCTGTCGCTACGTGAGAAGATGATGTTGTCCACAGCTATCCCGGCACCAAAGCGAATGGTATCCACATTGCCTGCGGTAGAATCACTATCGTCAATAATATCTTGCCCGCCGCCTAATCCAAACACATAGACATCATTCCCCATATCACCACTCAAATAATCGTTTCCGGTGCCGCCATCCAATGTGTCGTTGCCATCATTTCCGTAGAGAGTGTCGTCGCCGCCTAAACCTTGGAGTGTTGCGTTTTCACCTGCCCAAGCTTCCAGGTCATCGGCCTGTTCCGTACCCAAAATGGGGACAGCCGACAAAAAACCTGCATCCCATACCGTGCCTTCGGCAAACTCCACTCGTTCGATGCGGTAATCGTTTCCATATCCCCAGCCTTGTATCGTCAGTTGATCGGTCGTGCCGTTAATACCCAGCACCAGATCGCTACCATTACGAGTGAAGGCGATGTCGCCCACAGCAATCCCGGCACCGAAGCGAACGGTATCCACATTACTTGCACTAGCGTCGTACTCGTTAATCGTGTCTTGTCCGCTCCCCCGGTTGAACAGGTAGGTGTCGTTGCCTGTATTGCCGCTCAAATAGTCATTGCCGGTACCGCCGTCCAGAATATCGTTGCCGTCATTCCCGTAAAGAGAGTCGTCACCGCCTAAGCCTTGGAGCGCCGTGTTTTCACCGGCCAAAGCTTGTAAAACATCGGCTTCTTCTGTTCCTGAAATGGAAACAGCAGGCACAAGCGCTCGTAATTGGGTTGCATCCCATGCCGTACCATCGGCAAACTCAATACGTTCGATACGATTGTTTATATCGTAACCCCAATCGATTATAGTCAGTTGGTCGGTCGTACCGTTAATACCCAGCACCAGATCGTTACCGCTACGTGAGAAGGTGATGTCGCCTGCGGCAATCCCGGCACCGAAACGAACGGTATCCACATTACCCGCGCTAGAGTCGCTATCCGAGATCGTGTCTTGCCCGCCACCCTGATTGAACAGATAGGTGTCATTGCCTGCTCCGCCTTGCAAAGTGTCGTTTCCGGCTCCACCATCTAATGTGTTGTTCTCCGCATCCCCATACAGCGTATCGTTGCCAACCGTGCCAACGATAGGTATCGCTGAAATTTGTGTTTGCAAATAAGCTGCACTCCACACCGCACCATCGTTAAACTGCACTCGTTCAATGTGATAAACATCTCCATTACACCAATTATGTATCTTCAATTGGTCGCTTGTACCGTTGATACTTAACACCAGATCGTTGCCGCGCCAACTTAAGATAATGTCGCCCGCGGCAATCCCGGCACCGAAACGAACGGTATCGACATTGCCCACGGTAGAATCGCTATCAGAGATCGTGTCTTGCCCGCCACCCAAATTGAACAAATAGGTGTCATTGCCTGATCCGCCTTGCAAGGTGTCGTTTCCGGCTCCGCCATCCAGAAAGTCGTTACCGTCATTCCCGTAAAGCACATCATCATCGCCTAACCCCTGGAGCACTGCATTTTCATTCGCCAGGGCATACAGAGAATCGGCCGCTTCCGTCCCCGAGACGGGAGTAGTGGATGCAAGCGCTTGTAACTGAGCGGTATCCCATACCGTGCCATCGGCAAACTCCAGTCGTTCGATACGGTTGTAATCTCCATTGTTCCAGCTCTGCAAAGTCACCTGATCGGTAGTGCCGTTAATACCCAGCACCAGAAAATCACCGCCGTACCCGCCCTGTGAATGTAAAAACTTGATGTCGCCCGCAGTAATACCGGCACCGAAGCGAATGCTGTCCACATTGCCCGCAGTAGAATCGCCGTCGTAAATAATGTCTTGCCCGTCACCTAAGCCAAACACATAGACATCATCCCCTGCTCCGCCACTCAATCGATCATTTCCGGTCCCACCATCCAAAATATTGCTTCCGTTACTCCCGTAAAGAGTGTCATTACCGCCTAAACCTTGGAGCGCAGTATTTTCACCGGCCAAAGCTTGTAAGACATCGGCTTGTTCCGTTCCTAAAACGGGAGCGGCAGACGCAAACGCTTGTAACTGAGCTGCATCCCACGCCGTGCCGTCGGCAAACTCCACTCGTTCGATGTGGTAGTAATCCCCATATTTCCAGTTCTGTAACGTCACTTGATCGGTCGTGCCGCTAATGCCCAGCACAAGATCATTGCCGCTGCGACTGAAGGTAATGTCGCTCTCGGCAATCCCCGCACTGAAACGAAGGGTGTCCACATTGCTTGCGGTAGAGTCGCCGTCACAAATAGTGTCTTGCCCATCGCCTAAGCCAAATACATAGACATCATCCCCTGATTCACCATTCAAATAATCGTTGCCGACACCGCCAGCCAAAATGTCATTACCATCGGCGCCATAAAGCGCGTCGTTTCCTTCCATCCCCTGAAGAGTGCCGCTCTCGCTCTTCCACAGGCTTAATGTATCATCGCCGACAGTCCCGGCAAGAGTCGGCACAGGAATGTGTGCCTGTAAATAGGCTGCATCCCACGCCGTGCCGTCGGCAAACTGCACCCGTTCAATGTGGTAATAATCCCCATATCCCCAGTTTTGTACCGTCAGTTGATCGGTTGTGCCGTTGATGCTTAACACCAAATTATTGCCGCTACGGCTGAAGGTAATATCTCTCGCAGCAATCCCAGCGCCAAAGCGAACGGTATCTACATTGCCTGAGGTAGAGTCGCCTTCATAAACAGTGTCTTGCCCGCTGCCCAAGTTGAACAAATAAGTGTCATTGCCTGAGCCGCCTTCCAAGGTGTCGGTTCCGGCCCCGCCGTCTAGCGTGTTATTCCCTGAGTCTCCGGACAGGTAGTCGATACCGACCGTGCCAACGATAGGTATCGCTGTGAACTGTTCCTGCAAATAGGCAGCACTCCATGACGCGCCATCGGCAAACTCCACACGTTCAATACGGTAGTAATCCCCATATGTCCAATTTTGTACCGTCAGTTGATCGGCCGTGCCGTTGATGCCAAGCACCAGATTATTGCCGCTACGGCTGAAGATGATGTCTCTCGCAGCAATTCCTTCGCCAAAGCGAACAGTGTCCACATTGCCAGTCGTGTAGTCGCCCTCGAAGATCGTATCTTGCCCGCCGCCCAAATTGAACAGATAGGTATCGTTGCCTGGCCCGCCTTGCAATATGTCGTTTCCGGTTCCACCGTCCAGCGTGTTATTCCATGCGTCCCCGGACAGGGTGTCGTTACCAGCCGTGCCAACAATAGGCGCAGCTGCGAACTGTGTTTGCAAATACCCCTCTTCCCACAATGTGCCATCGGCAAACTGCACTCGTTCGATGTGGTAGTAATTTCCATATCCCCAGTTTTGTAGCGTCAGTTGATCCGTCGTACCGTGGACCCCAAGCACCAGATCACGGCCGCTACGGCTGAAGGTAATATCTCTCGCCGCAATCCCAGCGCCAAAGCGAACGGTATCTACATTGCCAGAGTTAGGGTCGCCGTCATAAACGGTGTCTTGCCCGCTGCCCAAGTTGAACAAATAAGTGTCGTTACCTAATCCGCCTTGCAAGGTATCGTTTCCCGACCCGCCGTCGAATGTGTTATTTCCTGAATTCCCGGACAAGTTGTCGTTGCCGGCCGTGCCAACGATAGGTATAGCTAAGAACTGTTCCTGTATATACGCCGCGTTCCACAACGTACCATCGGCAAACTGCACTCGTTCAATCCGGTAATAATCCCCGGACGCCCAGTTCTGTATTTTTAGCTGATCGGTTGTGCCGTTGATGCTTAGCACCAGATCGTTATCGCTACGACTGAAGATAATGTTGCCTGTAGCAATTCCGGCACCGAAGCGAACGGTATCTATATTGCCCGCGGTGTAGTCGTAATCCGAGATCGTATCTTGTCCGCCGCCTCGATTAAACAGATAAGTGTCATTGCCTGCTCCGCCTTGCAAGGTGTCGTTTCCGGCTCCGCCATCTAATGTGTTGTTCCCTGAGTCCCCGGACAGGTTATCGTTACCGCTCGTTCCCGTGAGTGGCAGTCCGGATAATTGGGACGGCAAATCAGCCGCTCCCCATACCGTCCCATCGGCAAACTCTACCCGTTCAATGCGATGAGCGTCTCCGTTGCCCCAATTTTGTATCCTCAATTGATCGGCTGTACCGTTAATGCTTAACAGCAAATTACTGTCACTACGGCCAAATCCAATATCACTCGCAGAAATTCCGGCGCCAAAACGGATGGTATCCACATTGCCCGCTGTCGTATCGTACTCATAAATAGTGTCTTGCCCATCGCCCAGATTAAATACGTAGATGTCGTTGCCTGATCCGCCTTGCAAGGTGTCGTTTCCGGCACCGCCATCTAGAGTGTTATTCCCTGAGTCTCCGGACAGGTTATCGTTACCGCTCGTTCCCGTGAATGGCAGTCCGGATAATTGGGACGGCAAATCGGCCGCTCCCCACACGGTCCCATCGGCAAACTCTATTCGCTCAATGCGACAAGCATCTCCATAGCTCCAGTTCTGTACTCTCAGTTGATCGGCTGTACCGTTGATGCTTAGCAGCAAATCATTGCCATTACGGCCAAATTCAATATCACTTACTGCAATGTCCGCCCCAAAGCGGATGGTATCGATATTGCCCGTTGTCGTATCATATTCATAAATAGTGTCTTGTCCGGAACCTCGACCAAACACATAGGCATCATTGCCGATACCACCTTGCAGGGCGTCATTTCCGGCACCGCCATCCAACGTATCATTGCCTGTTCCACCTTGCAGGCTATCGTTGCCAACGCCTCCCATCAGAGTATCGTTGCCTGCACCACCAATCAGCGTATCATTACCCCCCAAACCATTGATGGTGTCATCCTCGGCTGTACCCTCAACGTAGTCCGCATTCTCAGTGGGCGCATTCGCTAGTGCTGATAGTACCGCCACATCCCACACCGTCACCGGGTCGTCCGCAAACAGCACTTGCTCGACCTTGTAGGCATCTCCGCTAAACCAGTTCTGCATGGTTAGCTTATCTGTCGTGCCATCCGAATTGTTGATGCTGAGATACAGGTGTGATTGATCCCGCGTGACTTTCACATTGACAGGCATTACGCCGGAGGCAATCTGCACCTTGTCGAGATTGCCTGCTGTCGTGTCATAGTCGAATATCGTATCTTGACCGGTTCCGCTGCCAAACAGGTAAGTATCATTGCCGATACCACCTTGCAGGGCGTCATTTCCGACACCGCCATCCAACGTATCATTGCCTGTTCCACCTTGCAGGCTATCGTTGCCAACGCTTCCCATCAGAGTATCGTTGCCTGCACCACCAACCAGCGTATCATTACCCCCCAAACCATTGATGGTGTCATTCTCGGCTGTACCCTCAACGTAGTCCGCATTCTCAGTGGGCGCATTCGCTAGTGCTGATAGTACCGCCACATCCCACACCGTCGCCGGGTCGTCCGCAAACAGCACTTGCTCGACCTTGTAGGCATCTCCTCTAAACCAGTTCTGCAAAGTCAGTTTGTCTGTTTTGCCGTTCGGGTTGTTGATACTTAGGTACAAGTTAGATTGATCCCGCGTAACCTCCACGTCCGCAGGCAGCACGCCAGATACAATTCGCACTTTATCAAGGTTGCCTGCTGTTATGTCGTAGTCGTAAACAGCATCCTGTCCGAAACCTCTACCAAACACATAAGTGTCATTGCCGGTACCGCCTTGCAGGGAGTCATTACCAGTTCCACCGTCCAGCGTATCGTTACCTGCGTCACCCAATAATGTATCGTTGCCGGCTAAACCATTGATAACATCGTTCCCGGATAAGCCGCTCAAATAATCAGCATTCTCTGTCGGCACATTGGCTAATGTGTTGAGTGCCGCCACATCCCACACCGTAGTCAAGTCATCTGCAAACACCACTTGCTCGACCTTGTAGGCATCTCCACTAAACCAGTTCTGCAAAGTCAGTTTGTCTGTTGTGCCGTCCGGGTTATTAATGCTGAGGTACAGGTGATATGGATCCCGTGTGACCTTCACGTCCGCAGGCAGTATGCCGGAGACAACCTGCACTTTGTCGAAGTTACCTGCTGTTGCGTCGTAGTCGGCAATAACGTCCTGTCCTGAACCTCGACCAAATACGTAAGTGTCGTTGCCGATACCGCCTTGCAGAGAGTCGTTTCCGGCACCACCATCCAGAATGTCGTTGCCTGCATCGTCTTGCAAAGTATCGTTCCCAGCCCCGCCGTTCAGCACATCATTTCCCGCTCCCCCCATCAAACTATCGTTCGCACTCGAACCGACTGCAAACCAGCCATTGCCATCCGGTGCAGAAAAAGCGCCGGCCGACATTGGCAGCCATACATTCTTACCGGTGAAGTCCAGTGCATTGTTAAAAAGTTGTGCATAGGCGGAAGCGGCAAGCCCCGGCTTCATTGTCGCCGGTGTAAGATCAACTCCGTCCAACTTGAGCTTTACCAGCATAACAGCAGCGAAATCGGCATCGGCTTCATTAGTAATGGCGTTGAGGTGCTGTTGCAAGCTGACCTGCAACAGCGATGCGTCGATCGCCACAAAGCTATCAAGTGCAAGCGAGTAGTAGGCGCCTTGTAACCAGTCTTTGCCCGTCGCCTGTAGGGTGAAATTAATAGCTTCGCGGTTGGCAAAGCTCCGGTATTGAGTTTCGATATAGTTAGTGTCCCAAATTTTTTGGGCTCCTGGACTGGTAGCGCCAAAGTTGGCTGCCTCAATAGCGCTCTTGCGCACGTTCTGTCCGGTGAATGTTTCCAGCATCCACACTTTGTCCTCCGTGGTCAGGGTGGTACGGGTAACGCCATGAGCGGCATGAGCCGCGGCAAGCCCTGACCATTGCGCCAGGAAGCCGTCGAAATTGGCGAGGATGCCGTCCCTGCCTTGGCTGATGAGGTCTGCCGCAGCTTGTTTGAGGCCGGCGCTTTCCTGATAGGCAACGTGCAGGCTTTTGACCAGTCCGTAACCTCTGAGCCAAGGCAGGTCGAATACATCGGCGGACAAGGTTGGGGCTTGGTCCAGCGGGCGGTTGGGGTTGGAATCAGTCTGCGCGAAGTTGACGGTGAGGTGGATGTCGGCGGCCAGTTGGGTTTGACCGTTGCGGGTAAAGCTGCCGGTGGCGGTGATCAGGTTGTCTGCCGCAGGTAAGTTGGCCGAGGTGGCGGCAAGGTTGATTGCGCTGATGTTTAGGTCGGTCAGTGTGCGCAGTTCTCCGCTCTGGGTGATACCGTCCTGATTGCTGTCTTGCCAGACGCGCAGCCGGCTATAGCCGGTGTCTTGGGCGTCTATGGCGCGATCTTTATTGGTATCGAGGCCCGCGAGTTCGACAAAACCATCTTGTGTGGCGGAACCGAAAAGCTCGCTCAGATCGTCTATCGCTCCGTTGTTGTTCGCATCGAGAGCCAGCATGCCGTCTTGGGCGGCCACCCAGCCGGATTTTTCAGCGATACCGTCGCCGTTGAAGTCGAAATAGGTCGTGGAGCTGGTGCTGGCAACGGCGTCAATTTGGCCGTTGCCGTCAAGGTCTAACGCCAAGGGATCCCAGCGTCTGACCGAAGCGGTGGGGTTGTAGCCAGGACCAGGCAGCGGATTGCTGGAACCGGAGCCGGAGCTTGGACTGGGGGATTCTTGTTCGTCGAGGTAGATGCCGAGCTGGCCGTTGCTGAAGTTCTCTATGGTGAGTGGATCGTTGACTTGGAGGGTGGTGCCGTTGAGGGTGAATGTGTTGCCTGCGGCATCTGTCCAGATGGTCTCGCCTTTTTTGCGGGTGGCGAAGCTGAGTTGTTTGTCGTTGAGATAGATGGTGCCTTTGCCGTCCGAGTCACGGATGGTGTCGCCGTCGTCGGCGTAGTAGGTGTCATTGCCAGCTCCACCTTCTAGGATATCGCCACCTGCGTCGTCGTCGCCATGGAGGATGTCGTTGCCGATGCCGCCGTTCAGGGTGTCTTGTTCTGCACCTCCCACAAGCACATCATCCCCGTCTCCGCCGGTTAAGGTATCGTTACCGGCACCGCCATAGATAACATCATCTCCAGCTCCTCCACCCAGTGTATCGTTGCCGCCTTCGCCTAGAATCAGGTCGTTACTCAACCAAGGCGATGTGTCGCTGAGGGTATTTTTTCCCATAAGGTTATCTTGCCCGCCTATGGTTGCGCCCATTATGGAGCTGTCAATCCCGACCAGAATGTCACCGTTGATGCTAATGGGGATACCTTGGTTGGTGACATATTCGGCTATCAGATAATCACGAGCCGGTTGAAGTGCGTCAGCCAATGTTTTCACTGTGCTCCCAAAATCCGCATTTGCCCTAGCAATTTGAGTGCTATACGTTTCTTCGTAGTCAGATATTTGGGTAGGATGCCGTTGCAACATCTGGTAAATTTGTTTGGCTTCTTCATTACTTACACTGCCGGCATCGTTGTAAAGTCCAAATAGATCGGATTCGTAGTAACGGCGTTTGGCGATGCCGGGAAGTTTGTCCCCATTAGAACCGTAACGGATTTCGTACCAAGCCTCTGCGCGGTTGCCTGACTGCAACGCGGCTTTAAGACCAGGACCTAAAAGTTTTCCGGCATTGTTCCAGGCAAGGGAAACCAGAGCAGTACGCTCTTGAGATTTAGGGATTCCGCTAAACCAGTTATTAACTTGAGTCTCATAACTCTCAATCAGGCTGTCAAATACACCACGAATTTCTCCATCGTTTTGAAATCGAAAATCAGCACGAGTGCGCTGAGATGAGGGAATATCGTTATCGTTAAAACGACGATACATGACATCATTAAGCAGCGTATCTAATTCTGAATTGCTGGCATGACTGGTATTGACGATGGACTTGATTTCATTGATATATCTGTTCTCAATAGCACTTTGTGTTCCTTCATCTATATTAAACCCAAAGGCTGCCAATACTGTCTCCAATACATTACCAGACCTAAGATTGAAACCAATGCCGACAGTGGGAATACCTTTGGAGTCCAGATACGGCGTGGGTTTTGGATTGCCTGTTTCCTCAACATTCAATAGCAACTGATAACGTAATGCGGCATAGCTTTCATTGTTTAATGAATTGTAATTCAACATAATTTTTTCCTTTACTTGATATACTCAAAAACACAAACTGAAGTCATACCTTTGCCACCGGTTTCTGGAACAGAAAAAGGCTCTTGTAAATCCAAACTATTGCGAAACCCAGCCAACCCTGAATCGAAAATTTTCTGACTACCGGAACCGCCGGTTATCACGTATGCTTGCCCATTATGCACCACGATCCCCATCACGTTATTTAGATACTCATAACTAACATTTACTTTGGTTATCTCGTCATCGACTACTGCAAAATAAGTAGGCAATCCGAAAAAATAAGGTCTTTCGCTTCTTCCACATGGCAGATCATCAAACCTGACGACATGCTCTTTCTGATCATCGCGATCAAGATCTATCCAGGTGTGCCACAAGCGCGATTGCCCCTCATTGATGCGCTGCAACATATCTGGAGGAATGGGCTGCCATTTTTCTTCCGGGTCATGATAATAATGCTGTAGCATGTTCTGGATGACTTTAAGATGGGTCTTGGGGTCGATAGCATCCCACTGTGGAGCATTCACCGTATTAACTGCCGGATTAATCTTCCATTCGCAGATGAGCTCGGATTTTGAGTACACCGAAACCATAATTCTGCCTCCTGTAGGCGACTGAATCCAATTAGTTACAGGTGTAGCATCGCAAAAGCTATTGAGATTCTTTAAAAAATCCACGCAGACCGGATAATGGCCGCTCGCCACTTCCGGCCATTTCCGTTCCAGTAGACGGAAGCAAGCTTTCGGTTCAGTAAGCATAGCTTTCAAACTGACTAGGCGAGTGCGGTAGGCTTGGATTATGCAAGCCACATCATTACAGGTATCACGCATCTTGAGCCACTGCCGCTGCTCAGTCTTCAAACTTACCGGATCTGCCGCATGCGCCTGCGCTCCCTGATAAGCTGACTGCATTTCCTTATCCAATTGCGATGCTTGCTCGTTTCCGCAAATGAGTTTTTCCACTTTTGTCTGTGCCTTCGCACAGTCAAAACTCGCCGCTTGAGCAGATGGTACCGAAATTAAACAACTCAGTAGCGTAGCTACTCCCCATGCCTTTCGTTTATTGTATTTGTTCATGCAGCCTTCTTCTTTAGATTTGGAAAATAGGGGACGGAGCCCGATATTTTTATGTTCATCATTACACTCATTTTCTTCTTAAATTGTGTGTCCGGTTTAGTGTAACCACATCAAACCAATGGTATTAAGAAAACCCACCATGATTCTTTTTCATTCCTGCTCTCCTATCCATTTCATCATTTGTAATCCCGCTCGTCAGTGCGTATTACGTACAGCCCGCATGGTATTTCGCAACGATGCCATTGTGGCTTATTAAGTTGCGGTTATATGCAAGCCTATACTGAACTTTTTTAAGCCGTAAAAGGTGGGAGATATACTGAAAATAAATCTAGTTTTTCAACTAAGCCGAATTAGGGCGAGTTTGCATCACTGCCCATTCAATGCCCATAATTTTATGATGGTAATCATGTTTTTTAGTCGCGTCGCTCCTATCCAGTAGCAATAAGGGACGGAGCCCGATATTCAAATAACCCTGTAGCGTCAGTGCAATCCACGCGCTTCGTCTGTTGTATTCATTCATACTGCTGTCCTCCTTTTCGTAAATAACAAGAAGCCTCTACCACGGTTATTTTTCATTCTTGCTTTCCTAACACAGCCCATTATTCTGCTCGTAGCGTATCATTGCCGTGTCACCCAGCATGATGTTAAGCAACGGCGTCATTGTGACTCAAAAATCTGCCGATGTATTGCCAGCCAAATCTGATCCCTTGTAGGCCTATATCTACAAATACCCTCAATATAGTATGGATACTGTATTGCCGCCGATAACTGTTGCTCGAAAAACTTCCATTAATGAAAAAATAGTTTCGTCGAGGTGAAACAACGCGAAATCCAGCGCATTAAATTTGGTTATGATAGTTTTCAACTATCATCTCTACTTTGAAGAGTTAAACGGCACCGGCAGTCTAAACTTCTCAGGATTGGCGGGACACATGCCGCAAAACGGCTCCTCCTCGCGTTGAAAGAATTCCGCAAGCTGCTCGTCGGTGCAATTGGACTCTAACGGTTGATACTGCAAGTACGGTTGCCAACTGTCGGAAAGCCGATACTTGGCGTCCTGCAGCTTCAGATAGGCTAATGGCGCGCACTTCCATATTTTTCCTTCAAACAGCTGCGGACAATGCTTGGCCGGGCAACGCTCCCAACTTTGCCTCGGCAGTCCGTCTTTAAACGGCTCCATGGCGTTTCCGCTTCCTCGATACACGCGAGTCCAATGCTTGAACGACAGGTAGATATTGACTCGAATCCGGTAATTGCGAACCCAGCTTTTCAATAGCTCCATGACAGGCCGGAGTTTTTCTGCATATTCCGGCCCGTCGTGATGAATCGACAGATAAATACTGGTGTTGTGATCGCGTTGCAGGATGGCGGGCAAGGCTGGGTGCCGGTGCAGAAAGAAGCCATTGGTTACCAGACGCAGATGCGCACTTGGCCAGACTCTGCGGGCTAGCAGAACGAACTCCGGCAGGTCGGGATGAATGCTGGGTTCGCCTCCCAGCAAGGAGAAAGTATGTGGGATCAGCCGCCGATTCCACAGTTTCATCGAGTGCTCCGCTTCGGCTAATGAAAGAATGCCTTTGTGGCCTTGGTTGGAATAGTGGGAGCAGCTCTCGCAAGCAAGATTGCAAGCATGGACAAGGTGAATTTCCAGGTGGGCGATGCTTTTCATGCTACTTGCTACTACTGATGACTTAAAACCGTTTCGATCACTCGTACCGCAGAGCTGACCGCTTGATCGGGATGAAAACCGCTATGCTGCGATGCAAATGCTTTCGCCGCCCATCGAAAACGATCTTCATCCAGCAACTGTTGCAGGGAACCCAGAAAATCCGCTTCATTACGATTTGTCCCCATAACTAATCCAGCCCCCAGTTCGTCAACTCGGCAGCTAAACATATATTGTTCAACGTTTTGAGGCACCAACAATAAGGGCACTCCTGCCAAAAGCGCGCAGCACACCATACCCGATCCGGCATAAGACACGACAAGATCGGCCGATGAAATAATATTGTCCAGCTGGACGGGGTTAACATAGACTCGCAAGCGGTTCGCAATAGCACGATTCAAACGATTGAGACCGGGCACTACACAGATGACTTCGGCATCGAGTTCGGCTAATGCTTTTAACAAGTTTTCTATACCCGGCACACTGGGACGAAGATAAGCGAGTATCTTCCGCCGATGTGTGCCTTGCCATTGCACGGCTTGCCCGCCTGCATTCGAAAAAATAGGACCGGCGTATTCTGTTTCGTTCCGAGAGCCATAGTGATCCAGTTCCGCAAACGTGGTCAAGACTGCTCCTTCGGTGTTAAACAAATCGACCAAGCATTCAAGCGCCGGACCGCCGAAAGCATGACAAACGGAGTTGATGCTACGTAAAACTGTTTCTTCGGCATGTTGCAGGCGTTGTTCGGTTATCGATTCCCAAGCGCGGATCGACGGTAATGGCGCAATGTTAGGCGGTAATCCGAAGCCATTGTCAATGCAAACGGCTGGAATTTTAGCGATACGAGCGGCCAGCAATGCTGTAGGAGAATAATCGGCTACCACGACATCGGGCTGAAAAAGCTGGAACAAACCCAGCCAACTGCGCAACATGCCGGATAGACCGTCTTGCTGGCAATAACCTTCGGCGATCAATAGTTCGGCATAGTTAATCGGCGGCGCCGATAAGCAGGCATGTCCGTGCCAAAACGGTGCCTGCGTGAATGAGAATCCTTGCGGCTCCAGCAGTGCTGCGGCAACTTCGGTGTCGCGCACGGCAAAAAATAGTTCATGTCCAAGCTGGCGTAACTGCACTGCAATAGGTATGAGCCTGGTAAGGTGGCCAAAATTGGCTCCGAGCTCCCAGCTTACAAATATTCTACTCATGTCTTATTGTTCGGAAAGTTTTGTAGATACTCAGAAAATGAGGACGAAGCCCGATATTCTGTTCGACATTTCTATTCATTCCCAGGCTCATCGTTCGTGCCCTGCTTCAAACACCGCTTTTTGTACCGGAGATAGCAGATACTCCAGCACACTGCGATTGCCCAGGTTGATTTCCGCAGTCACCTGCATACCGGGCGTCAGCCGGTAGCGCTTTCCGGCGTTTTCCAGAAAGGCGCTGGGCAGGCGAATCACGGCGCGGTAACCCGGCTCATCGCGTTGGCCTTTATCCGGTTCGGTCGCATCGGGACTTACTTGACTGACTTCGCCGTTGACCATGCCGTATTTTTGGAACGGATAAGCCGCCAGCTTCACTTGCGCATGTTGCTGGGGTTGTACAAACCCTGCATCCAGGTGGGTGATCCATACTTCCGCTTCTATCGGGTCATTCTTGGGCACAACGGTCATCACTACCGTGCCGGGCGAAACCACGGTGCCGGGGGTGTGGGTGGCGATGTCTTTGACGATGCCGTCCTGCGGCGACTTGAGTTCCAACAGTTCGTGGTGGTGCGCCTGTTTCTGGTTTTCCTGTTGCAATTTGCGGTACTCGCCTTCGGCCTGCACCCGTTCGTTTTGCAATTCCTGGCGATAGTTGGAGGTGATCTGGGCGATCTGTTGTTCGGTTTGCCGGATCGTGGAACGCAGGCTGGCGACGGTGTAGCTTTGCGCGCGTAGCTCTTGTTCTTTTTCGATATGGTCGCGGGATTTTTCGTTGGCCATGAATTTGGACACCGAGCCGTCTTTAACCAGACGCTGAAACGCCTCGTCATGTGCCTTGTAAATTGGCACGGTCTGTTTTAGCTTGGTCTCGATTTCCAGCGCACTTTGCAGCTCTTGTTGGGCTTTGCTGCGCTGAGCGCGTGCCGTACCGAGGGCATCGGCGTAGGCTTTTTGGCGGGCAATATATTGAGCGTTGACTTGGGCGAACAACTCAGGCGGATCATCGCTATTCGGCTGGAGCGGAACGTCCGCAAGTTGCGCATCGGCACGGCGCAATTGCATACTTTTAAGATGCAGTTCGCTTTCCAGCGACCGTCCATCGGCATCGGAGAACTGCGTATCCATGCGCGCTAGCACCTGCCCGGCGTGTACCTCATCGCCTTCGCTGACCAGTATCTCCTTGACGATACCGGCATCAGCCGGTTGCACAATCTTGACCGAGCTTTGCGGCACCAGTTTGCCTTGGGCTACCGCAATAATATCCAGCCTGCCGAAGATCGACCACAGCAGCATGGATAACAACAACGCCAGCAGACACCACAGCACCGCACGCGGCAACGGCGAAGGCGGCTGGTGCTGCAAGCGCTGGATGTCTGGGGCAAAGTCGTAAGCGTCGGCCTGTAGTTTGTTGCTCCATTTCTTCTCTGCCATTGATTAGCTCAACCGCACCGTGCCAGTCTGCAATTCATCCAGCGGGTGTAGCTGTTGGGCGGATGTACCGAAGTTGGTATCGCTGATCACCGCCTGCGCCGAAGCAACGCCCATACCGGCCAGGGAGCCGTTCAGGTTGTACTGGTAAGCCAAATCGCCACCCAATGCCTCGGTATCGCTACTTGCCAGATGGCTCGTCAGCAAGGAGTCGGTCAAATTCCATGCCGCCAGGGTAGGATTGGTCCCAAGTGCCTGGTCGAAACTTTTCGCCAATGCGGTGAAGTCGAAACGCTGCACTTGCTGGTTCACCATCGTATCAAGCGATGCCGGGTTGTAAGTCATGTTATCCAGAACGATTTGCAAGTTGACTACGCTACGATTGGCAGTACCGGCAAACCAGTCTTTCAGGATAATCTGGTCGTGAGCCTTTCCTGAACCTGTTGAAAGGCCGGTGTCCAGTATCAAATCGCGTCCTGATTTGCTCATTGCTAAATCCTGATAATCGATACCGCCACCCAGCGAGATGGTGTTGTCTGCACCGGTACTGGCAACTACGGTATCTTGTCCATCGCCGCGATTGAGGACGATGATGTCCGCGCCGGCACCGGTGGTGATGGTATCGTTGCCGACGCCACCGATAAATAATTCATTGCCTCCCCCACCGTTCAGCTTATCTGCCCCATTACCGCCATCGAACAGGTTGTTGCCTGAAATATCGGTCAGGATATTGTTACCTGAGCCGCCTTGAAGTATGTTGTTATTGAGGCTGCTGGCGCCAGGATTGCCCGTTGAGGTCCCGGCGCCATCGTTGAAATTAGTAGCGAGGCCTGTCGGAACCGCGTCCTGCCCATTACCCACCCCTTCATTACCATGACTGATCGAAATGCGGAAAATATCCGAGGTAGCGAGGCTATCGGCAGTGCTGCCCGTGGCGGCCACCCTGTCTGTCGCAGTCAGCTTGATGTCCAGATAACCGACTGTCTTCGGCGTCATACCGGAAAAAGTCTGGGTGATGGGATCGAAAGTGAGCCAATCCGGTAGCGGTGAGCTATCAGCCAATGTTGCCGAGTAGTCGAGCGTATCGCCCTGATCTATATCGGCGAAACTCCCGGACGGCATCTGCCAGGAAAAGAATTTATTGAAGGTGAAGTCCTGATCGACCAACGGAGCAACCAGAATGGGCGCATCGTTCGTCCCTTGCAGGTAGACGTCCAGCGCCGAAGCAATGCTGGTAATGCCATCGGTCACGGTATAATCGAAATGCTCGGACACTTGTGCCGTGCGTCCCAGCGACTGAATCGTAGCAGAAGTGTTATCCACGTTATAGGTGTAGCTGCCGTCCGCATTCAATGTGAGCTGTCCATAGTTGCCTTGAAAGATACCGGCATCAACCACGCTCAGGATAGTCCCTTGATCGACATCGGTATCGTTGCTCAGCACGTTACCGGTTGCCGTAATATTGAGGTCTTCCTGCACGGTAGCCGTGTCTACGGTTGTCACCGGCGCATCGTTGGTACCGGTGATTGTTACAGTGAGCGTCGACAGGGTGGCGATCAGTCCGTCGGTGGCTTGGTAGTCAAAGATCTCGGTGACTGTTTGACCGGCAGCCAGCGATTGCACCGCTAAAGAGGTATTGTCGAGAGCATAAGTATAGCTGCCGTCTGCAAGCAGTGTCAGGCTACCGTAGCTGCCGCTGAACACGCCGGCATTCGCCACGCTGAGCACGGTGCCTTGATCGACATCGGTGTCGTTACTCAGCACATTGCCGGTTGCCGTAATGTTGAGGTCTTCCTGAACAGCTGCGGTATCCGTTGCCGTCACCGCCGCATCGTTGATCCCGGTGATAGTAACGTTCACCACGCTGCTTGCGGTCGCGCCTTTGCTGTCGCTGATGGTGTAACCGAAGCTGTCGGTCACTGTTTGTCCCGCACCCAGTTCCTGGAAGCGGTTGCCGATGTCGTACTGCACCTGTCCGTCAGTGAGCTGTACGGTCGCTCCGATAGCGGATGCGCCAACGCCAACGACGGAGATAACGTCGTTGGTATTCGGATCGGTGTCGTTCGCCAGCAATGCCGCTGTCGGCACACTCACCACGCCGCCGTCCTCGTAGACGGTGATCGCATCCGCATAGGCGACCGGCGGACGGTTCAGCAGTCCTTCTATACCCGCTCGATCAAGCGATGAACCATCGCCAAACTCGATGCGATTCACACCTTCGCTCTGTACAAACCAGTTGCTCAGGGTGATGCTGTCGGTTGTGCCGAACAGGTTCACGATCATATTGTCGCCATCGCGTACGCCTTCCAGGTTGGCTTCGATCAGGTTACCGCCGATGTAGAGTATGTCGCCGCCCAGTGTATCTATGATGATGTCTGCGCCGTCGCCGGGATTGAATACGTAGCGGTCGTTACCCATACCGCCCAGCAGGGTGTCGTTGCCTTGTCCGCCGATCAGGGTGTCCGCCCCGGCACCGCCGTCAAGCACGTTCGCACCGCTGTTACCGGTGAGGATATTATCCAGCGCATTGCCTGCGGCGTTGATGGAAGTAGCACCGGTCAACGTGAGGTTCTCGACGTTGTCGGAGAGGCTGTAGCTTACGCCGGATTGAACGGTGTCGATCCCTGCATTGGCCGCTTCCACTACCATGTCGTCCGCATTATCCACAACGTAAGTGTCGTCGCCTACCCCGCCTGCCATCGTGTCTGCGCCGATGCCGCCGTCCAGCGTGTCATTGCCTTCCATACCGGTTAGCGTGTTATTGCCGCTGTTGCCGACGATAAGATTATCCAGCGCATTGCCGGTGCCGTTGATGTTAGCTGCGCCGGTCAGAGCTAGGTTCTCGATGTTGCTCGCCAACGTATAGCTAGCCGAGGCCTGCACGGTATCGATACCGGCATTGTCGGCCTCCACCACCACGTCGCCGATATTGTCCACCACGTAGGTATCGTCGCCTACGCCGCCTGCCATAGTGTCTGCACCTGCGCCGCCATCGATCAGGTTGTTGCCGCTATTGCCGGTGATTGTATTATTGAGCGCATTGCCGGTGGCGTTGAGCGCATCCGTGCCGGTCAGAACGAGGTTTTCCAGATTGTTGCCCAAGGTGTAGCCGATGCTCGATTGAACACTGTCCATGCCTGCATTCAGAGCTTCCGTCACCACATCGCCAACATTGTCCACGACATAAGTATCGTTGCCAGCGCCGCCCGCCATGGTGTCTGCCCCGGCGCCTCCATCCAGCACGTTCGCGCTGCTATTGCCGGTGATGATGTTGTCCAGCGCATTACCGGTGGCATTGATCACAGCCGTACCGGTCAGCGTGAGGTTCTCGACGTTGTCGGATAGGGTATAGCTTGCCGACGCGAACACACTGTCCGTGCCTTCCCCGATATTTTCTACGATGACATCGGTAGTGTTGTCCACGTAGTAGGTGTCGTTGCCGCCCATACCAGCCAGCACATTCACGCCGCTGTTACCGGCGATGACGTTGTCCAGCGCATTGCCGGTTCCGTTAATGGCTGCCGTGCCGGTGAGCGTGAGATTTTCGACATTGTCGGAAAGCGTGTACGTGACGCTGGACTGTACGCTGTCCGTACCGGCATTGACGCCTTCCACGATGACATCGTTGATGTTATCGACGATGTAAGTATCGTTGCCCGCACCGCCCGCCATGTTGTCAGCACCTACACCGCCGTCCAGCACGTTCGCGGCACTGTTTCCGGTGATGACGTTGTCCAGCGCGTTGCCGGTACCGTTGATCGCAGTTGTGCCGGTCAGCGTGAGGTTCTCGACGTTGCCCCCTAGCGTGTAAGTGATGGAAGACTGCACGGTGTCGATGCCCGCATTCAGTGCTTCAGTCACCACATCGCCGGAGTTGTCCACGACGTAAGTGTCGTCGCCCGCACCGCCCGCCATGCTGTCCGCGCCTGAGCCGCCATCCAGCATGTTCGCGGCAGCATTGCCAGTGATCGTGTTGTTCAGCGCGTTACCGGTACCGTTGATGGCATCTATGCCGGTCAGCGTAAGATTCTCGACATTGGCTCCCAAGGTGTAGGAGATGGAAGATTGCACCGTGTCCGTCCCCGCATTCAGCGCTTCGGTCACCATATCGCCGATGTTATCCACCACGTAGGTATCATTTCCTGTGCCGCCTGCCATGCTATCCGCGCCTGACCCGCCATCCAGCGTATCGTTGCCCGCGTTGCCGGTCAGCGTGTCGTTACCGTCCAGGCCGGCGAGGATATTGTTTCCCGTGTTGCCGACAATCACGTTGTCCAACGCGTTGCCCGTGCCGTTGATGGAAGCCGTACCGGCCAGGGTCAGGTTCTCGACATTGTCGGTCAAGGTGTAACTGATGCCAGATTGAACCAAATCGGTGCCTTCGCCAATATTCTCGATGACGATGTCGCCAGCGTTGTCCACCACGTAGGTATCGTTGCCGATTCCGCCCAGCATGGTGTCGGCCCCTGCACCGCCGTTCAGGGTATCGTTGCCTTCCAGACCGGTCAGCGTGTTGCTGCCGCTGTTGCCGAGGATAATGTTGTCCAACGCATTGCCTGTGCCGTCGATGTTGGCCGCGCCGGTCAGGGTCAGGTTTTCGACGTTGTCGGTCAGGGTGTAAGTGATACTGGATTGAACAAGGTCGGTGCCTTCGTTAAGATTTTCTACGACGAGGTCGCCGACGTTATCCACCACATAGGTGTCATCGTTAAGCCCGCCGGACATGGCGTCCGCGCCTGTTCCGCCATCCAGTACGTCGTTGCCCGTCCCGCCCAGTAACGTGTCATCGCCGGCACCGGCATAAAGCGAGTCAGCACCCGCACCGCCATCCAGCACGTTTGCCGCCACGTTGCCGTTGATGATGTTGTTGAGCGTATTGCCCTTGCCATTGATGACGTCAGCACCAGTCAGGGTGAGGTTCTCGACATTGTCCGTCAGTGTATAGGTGATGCCGGACTGCACCAAGTCTGTTCCCGCGTTCAGGGCTTCCGTAACGATGTCGCCGATATTGTCTACCACGTAGGTATCGTTGCCTGCGCCGCCCGCCATGCTGTCAGCATCCAGCCCGCCGTCCAGGGTATCGTTACCGGCATTGCCGGTCAGCAAGTCGTTCCCGGCAAGGCCGCTGAGCACATTGTTACCGGCATTGCCGACGATCACGTTATCCAGCACATTGCCGGTGCCGTTGATGGAAGCCGTACCGGTCAGGGTCAGGTTCTCGACGTTGTCGGTCAGCGTGTAGCTGATGCCGGCTTGGACATTGTCGATACCTTCGGCAAGATTCTCGGTGACGATGTCGCCTGCGTTATCCACTACGTAGGTATCGTCGCCCACGTCGCCCAGCATGGCATCGGCTCCTGCGCCGCCGTTCAGCGTATCGTTGCCTTCCAGACCAGTCAGTGTGTTGCTGCCGCTGTTGCCGAGGATGATATTGTCCAGCGCGTTGCCCGTACCATTGATATTGGCCGTGCCAGTCAGGGTCAGGTTCTCGACGTTATCGGTGAGTGTATAGGTGATGGATGACTGGACGAGATCGGTGCCTTCATTCAGGTTTTCGATAACGAGGTCGCCGATGTTATCCACCACATAAGTGTCATTGTTCAAGCCGCCCTGCACGGTGTCCGCACCCAGGCCGCCATCCAGCGTATCGTTACCCGCATTGCCTTGCAGCTGATCGTTTCCGGCTTCACCATACAGTGCATCGTTGCCATCGCCGCCGATAAGGCTGTCGTCGCCCGCACCGGCATAAAGAGTGTCCGCCCCCGCACCGCCATCCAGCACGTTCGCCGCCATGTTGCCGGTGATGATGTTGTTCAGCGCGTTACCGGTGCCATCGATGATGTCCGCACCGGTCAAGGTGAGGTTCTCGACATTATCGGTCAGCGTGTAGGTGATACTGGATTGCACCAGATCGGCTCCCGCATTCAGGCCTTCCGTGACGATGTCGCCGATATTGTCCACCACGTAAGTGTCGTTACCCGCGCCGCCACTCATGCTGTCCGCACCCAGCCCGCCATTCAGCATGTTGGCGGCGGCATTGCCGACGATCACGTTATCCAACTCATTGCCGGTGCCGTTGATCGCCGACCCACCAGTCAGGGTCAGGTTCTCGACGTTGGCCCCCAGCGTGTAGGTGATCGAAGACTGGACGGTATCAACACCATCATTGGTATTCTCGGTCACCACGTCGCCTGCATTATCGACGACATAGATATCGTCGCCCGCATTGCCGGCCATGCTGTCCGAACCCGTTCCGCCATCGAGTAGGTCATTGCCGGTATTGCCGATCAATGTGTCGTTACCCGCCAAACCGTACAGGCGGTTATTGCCGGTGTTGCCAAGCAGGATGTTGTTCAGTTCGTTGCCGGTGGCATCAATGTTCCCAATGCCGGTGAGCGTGAGATTTTCGACATTGGACGCCAGCGTGTAGCTCACAGAAGAGAGCACAGTATCGATGCCCGCATTGAAAGTCTCGACCGTCCTGTCGCCGGCATTGTCCACGATGTAGGTGTCGTTGCCAGCGCCGCCGGCCATGGTGTCCGCACCTGCTCCGCCGTCCAGCATGTTCGCACCGCCGTTGCCGGTGATGGCGTTGTTCAGTGCATTGCCGGTTCCATCAATGTCGGCTGTGCCGGTCAGGGTCAGATTCTCGATGTTGTCGGATAGCGTGTAGGTCGCCGAGGCGAACACGCTATCCGTGCCTTCGTTGAAGTTTTCGACGACGACATCGGCGGTGTCGTCCACAGTGTAGGTGTCGTTGCCTACCCCACCGATAAGCGTATCCGCGCCTGCGCCGCCGTCCAGCGTATCGTTGCCCGCCATGCCGCTCAGGATATTGTCGGCACCGTTGCCGGTGATGATATTGTCCAGCGCATTGCCTGTAGCGTTGATGTCCGCCGCACCTGTCAGGGTCAGGTTTTCGATATTGTCAGACAGTACGTAGTCTGCCGACGCAAACACGCTGTCAATGCCTTCTCCTGCGTTTTCAACAACCACATCGGCGCTGTTGTCCACGATGTAGATATCGCTGCCAGCACCTCCCGCTAGGGTATCCACGCCAGTGCCACCGTCCAGCGTATTGTTGCCGCTGGTACCGGTGATGTTGTTATCCAATGCATTGCCCGTGCCGTCCAGATTGTCCGTCCCGGTCAGGGTCAGGTTCTCGACGTTATCGGTCAGGGTATAGGTAACCGATGATTCCACGGTGTCCACACCGACATCTGCATTTTCCGTTACCGCATCGCCAATGTTGTCGACAATGTAAGTGTCATTGCCCGCACCGCCGGACATGGAATCGACACCTAGCCCACCATCCAGAGTATCGTTGCCAGCGCCACCTATCAACGTATCATTACCTTCAAGGCCGCTCAAAATATTGCCGCCATCATTGCCGATGATGACATTGCCCGACATGTTGCCGGTGCCATTAATGGATGTATTGCCGGTAAGCGTGAGATTTTCGAGGGTATCGGCTAGTGTATAGGCAATCGAAGACTGAACAGTATCCGTGCCTTCTCCAGCATTTTCGACCACCAGATCGCCGATGTTGTCGACGACGTAAACGTCGTTGCCTGTGCCGCCCAACATCGCATCGGTACCTGTGCCGCCGTCCAACAAGTCGTTGCCGGCATCGCCGACCAAGATATCGTTACCCGCCATGCCATAGAGCGCGTTATCGCCGGCATTTCCGATCAACACGTTGTTCAGCGTATTTCCGGTGGCGCTGATGTTGCCCACTCCAGTCAATGTCAGGTTTTCGACATTATCGGACAGTGCATAATCCACCGAAGCAAAAATACTATCTATGCCTTGTGCTGCGTTTTCAAGCACCGTATCCGCATTATTGTCCACGATGTAGATATCATTGCCCGCTCCGCCTATCAGGGTATCTACACCAGAGCCGCCGTCCAGTTTGTCGTTGCCGGCATTACCGTAAAGTGTGTCAGTCCCATCCATCCCGGAAATGACATTGTCTCCACTATTGCCCGTCAGGATGTTGTCAAGCGTATTACCGGTACCATTAATGTTTGTCGTACCTGTCAACGTGAGGTTCTCGATATTGTCCGACAGGGTATAGCTGGCGCTGCTTTGCACGGCATCCATACCTTCGCCCGCCGCTTCGATCACGATATCGCCCGTGTTGTCCACCAGGTAAGTATCGTCACCTGTCCCACCAAGCATAGTGTCCGCGCCTTTACCACCGTCCAGTATGTCGTTTCCTTCCAAGCCCGACAGCGCATTGACAGCATCATTGCCGATGATGACGTTATCGAGTGCATTGCCGGTACCATTGATGTAGGCAGAGCCGGTCAAGGTCAGGTTCTCGACATTATCGATGAGTGTGTAGGTAATGTTTGATTTAACGAGGTCAACGCCTTCACCTGAATTTTCGATCACCGCATCGCCGCTGTTGTCTACGACATAGGTGTCGTTGCCGGTGCCGCCGATCAGCATATCCGCGCCTGCGCCGCCATCCAGCGTGTCGTTGCCTTCCAAGCTTGTGAGGGTGTTATCGGCGATGTTGCCGATGATCACGTTGTCCAATACGTTGCCGCTACCATCAATGGTGCTGGTGCCGGTCAGGGTAAGGTTGTCGAGATTGTCTGCCAGTTCCCAGGTTAAGTTGCTTTTGACCGTATCCACGCCTTCTCCGGCCAGTTCCACGGTCTGGTCGGCTAAGCTGTCCACTACATAGGTATCGTTACCGGTGCCGCCGATCAATATATCCGCGCCTGCACCGCCATCCAGCGTGTCATTGCCCGCCAGTCCGGTCAGGGTGTTGTCGTTACTGTTGCCGGTCAGTACATTGTCGAGTTCGTTCCCGGTGCCAGTAAGGGCTGAGCCTTCAGTAAGAGTGAGATTTTCGACACTTGCGCCCAGCGCGTAGTCGAATGGAGAGACAATAGTATCCGTGCCTTGTCCTGCCTGTTCGATAATGGTGTCACCAAGGCTGTCGAGGATATAAGTATCGCTGCCGTTGCCGCCCGCCATACTATCATTGCCAATGCCACCATCCAGTATGTTGTTGCCGCTGTTGCCGAGAATGGTATTGTCGAGCGCATTGCCGGTTCCATTAATCGCGATAGCACCAGTCAGGGCAAGATTTTCGACGTTGTCACCCAACCTGTAGTTTATGCCGGATTGTACGGTATCGATGCCTTCGCTCGCGTTTTCCGTAACGATGTCGCCGGCATTATCGACCATGTAGGTGTCATTGCCTGTACCGCCAATCAGCGTATCCACTCCGCCCTTGCCATCCAACGTGTCGTTGCCTTCCAAACCAATCAATGTGTTGGCGGCATCGTTACCGGTGATAAAATTGTCGAGGACGTTGCCGGTGCCGTCTATGGCTGCCGGAACTTGTCCCGAGTCTGGCAAAGGGCCGGTCAGTGTGAGATTCTCGACGTTATCGGTAAGCGTATAAGTGATATCGGACTTGACCAAGTCCATACCCTCGCCCCCTGCTTCGACTGCTGAATCGCCGATGTTGTCGATGATGTAAATATCATCGCCCATGCCTCCCTGCATCATGTCCGCGCCCGCTCCACCGTCCAGTGTATCGTTGCCCGCCAGTCCGGTCAGGGTGTTGTCGTTACTGTTGCCGGTCAGTACATTGTCGAGTTCGTTGCCGGTGCCGGAAAGGGCTGTGCCTTCGGTAAGAGTGAGGTTTTCGACATTCGCGCCCAGCGTGTAATCAAAAGGCGCGACGATAGTATCCGTGCCCTGCCCTGTTTGTTCGGTCACGGTGTCGGTCAGGCTATCCACCACGTAGATATCGTTGCCCTTGCCTCCCAGCATGGTGTCGCTGCCTGCGCCGCCATCCAAGGTATCGTTGCCCGCATTACCGATCAGTGTGTCATTGCCGTCCATACCGTAAAGCGCGTTGTCCGCTGCATTGCCGGTGATGACGTTATCCAGTTCATTGCCGGTGCCGGACAGGCTGGCTGCGCCTACCAGTCTCAGATTCTCCACATTTGCGGCCAAGGTATAGCTGGCGCGCGCATCGACGGTGTCGATGCCTTCGCCCTCCAGTTCGATGACGGTGTCGCCTGCGTTGTCGACGACGTAAATGTCGTCGCCGATCGATCCGGTCATGCTATCGGCGCCGCTGCCGCCGTTGAGCCAGTCGTTGCCGTCGCTGATCAGGATGTCGTCGCCCCCGCCGCCCATCAGGATGTCGCTGTTAGAGGTTCCTATCAATGTATCGTTGCCGCTGGATCCCAGTTGCAGGGCGTCAAGCTGTAACACCGCGCCATCGGCGAATGTTATGTTATCAAAGCGCTGAGCATCGGCGAGACCGTTGAACCAGTTGGCGATGACCAGGCGGTCTTTACCATTGACGTGGGCAAAAACCAGGTTGTCGCCGTCTCTAGAGATGTCCAGGTCGCCGGCCAGGATGCCGGATCCGAAGACGATGGCGTCGATGCCGGTATCGCCGGTCATCTCAATAATGGTGTCCGCTCCGTCGCCGAGGTTGAAGCGGTATGTGTCGTTGCCTGCGCCGCCGTGCAGCAAGTCGTTACCGGTGCCGCCGGAAAGACTATCGTTACCTGCGCCGCCCAACAGCAAATCGTTGCCGCCGTTACCGACAAGAGCCTGTCCTGAGCCTGTCACAGGATCATACACCTGCGCTGCCACGATGTCGTTGGCATTGCCGCCGCTGACTTGTCCGGCCGCATCGGTGTGAATGCCGCCGCTGTAGCCGAATTCGGATAGGGTGCTGAGGACAGCAGTATCCGACGCATCAGTAACCGCCCAATCGGTGAGCAAGGCCAAGCCGTCCCAACCTGCCGCCTCCAGCTTATCGCCCGTCAACCGGCGCAGTTCAAGCAAATCGCCTACGGCAGTGTTGGCATTGACGGCATGTTGGTTGGCAAGCAGGCTGTCAAGTGCGCTAAAGTCGAGGTCGATACCGCCCTCAGTGACTGTCAGGCTAATGCTGTCCAGATAAGGCTTGAGCCGGGTTTGCAGGATCAGGGCATCATAGACGGATGCGCTCAGGCTGTTATAACTTTGGGTCAGGAGGTTAAGCCGGGCCTGCTCCATGTTGTACATGACCGGGGTATCGATACCGAGGCCAAAACCTGAGCCGCTACCGCCCGCAGGCGCGCTAGTGCTGAAGGCAGCTAAGGTGGTACTGCCGCTATTGGACGCTATCGGCGCAAAATCACGGCCGTTAAAGGCTTCCAGGGTTTTGAGCAGGCGTTCGATACTGTTTTGCTGAACCCGGATGTTGTCATATTTAGTCTGGATGTCATTGGTCAGCGAAAGACCGCTGGGACTGCCGTTGTTGATGCCGGAGTAGGCGCCTAAAAGTCCGGCATAGCGAGCATTGTAGGCATCGAGAGCGCTGGCCCCGGACGGTATAAAGAACAGGTCTTTGTTTTGGGCGTCGGCGGTTTCAAAGGAGTCGTTGAAGTTGGCGCTGTCGGCCCATTGTTGCAGGATGACACCAATGGCGGCCTTGAGTTGCTCGCGGGTGGTATTGGAACCGAGCTGGGCGAGGGTGGCGGCCAATTCAGGGGACTGGCTGGCGGCTTCGCGCAGGTCGCGCACGGCACCACTGCCTTGCATGTCGGGCAGACCGGTCACGGCGCTGGTGTCGAGATGGTCGGTAAATTCGCGGTGGAAAGTGTCGTCGGCGAGGTTAACATCGGCCAGCCCCGAAGCGGCGCCGGTGCCGCCGGTAGTGCCGTCGGTGCGGGTATAGGTGCCGAGGTCGGCGATTTCGTTGCCGCCGGGAAGGACTTTGCTATGCTCGGTCTTGCCGACATTGATGCCGGCGATGCCCAGTTCGTCTAGCGTTTTCAGCTCACCGGCTTGGCTGATGCCGTCCTGGTTGAGGTCTTGCCAGACGCGCAGGGCGGCAAAGTGGGCGTCGCTGCTGTTGACCTCGCCATCGCCATTGCTGTCTTGCTGGGCGAGCGCATCGAAGCCGTCCATGGCTTTGCCGGTCACGTTGCCCGCAGCATCAAGCAACGGGGTTGAGTCGCCAAACAGTTCGGTACCGTCGTCGATGCTGCCGTTGCCGTTGCGGTCCAACACCAGAAAGCCGTCGTCCGCCTTGATCCAACCGGTGCCGGACTTGACGCCGTCACCGTCATGGTCAAACAGGATAGGGTTGGTCGAACTAGGCGGGACGGTTTCGATGCCGTCGCCGTCGAGATCGAGGGTTAAGGGGTCTTTTTTAGGACGGAAGTTTTGGGCGGCGGTGAAGGAATCGCCGGTGAGTGGGTTGATGTCATCGCCATAGGCGGGTTTAAAGAAAAAATCCAACATGGCCTTTAGAAAATTATCCAACAAAGCTTGAGGTGGCGGAAAATCCTTTCCATAATGTTCTAATATATATTCTAATCCAGTATCCAAACCAGGCTCTATAACCCCATCAAAATCCTTGATGGGCACCCCCATAATATCTCCTAAGATATGATAGGCGGAATTGCTGTTAATGATATTATCAATGGGATCGATAACCCCGAGCGGAGTGTAAGGTAGATGAAGGCTGTTGAGATAGTCCATCGAGTTGGTTGCTGCATCCCAGCGAGCTCTTACGTCTGCCTCAGTTCCTTGATACATAACGCTGGAATCAGAGCTGTAAGTGTCTCCATATTTGTGTGGGGGATCATAAAATTGGAGTTCATCTCCTATAGTGCCTATCGTTAATATTTCCCCTGTTTCTGGATCCGTAGCAAGTCCATGGAGTTCTTGCACAATATTGCCATCGGGATCCCGTAACACCCAAAAATCATGGGATGCAACTCCCAATATGTCATAACTTTGTGCTTCAATTTGATAATAGCCTGTTCCGCTCATCGCAGTCTCCTGATGGATTTGATTGTTTTGGATTCTTCGTAAAGGTCTTTGTCGAGTTCATAGAACTCACACCCGATAATGTTAACGCTCACACCGAGAATGCGGTCTTCTTGCGTGGTAAGCAAATATTCAAAACTACTTTTAGTTAGATAAACTCTGCCGATTTGCCAGCCATACACATACAATTCTTTAATGCCATCTATGAACTCCTTCATCAAAGTGCAGTGAGTTAGGCTTTTCTCACCTTTGTTTTCTGTTCGACACTGCGCCCCGCTAGCTTTTAGAGTATTAAATACTGTTTTTGCAGCAGTTCCTTGCGGAAACAATTCATGAAAAACTCTCATTCTGGATGCCTTGTATCTTTCGATAGCTGATTCATCAAAAGTATTTTTTGGAGGGAAATTAAAGCAACCGTAGTGTCTAATATTATCTTTCAGCTTGCTGTCAAGTTCGGTATTCAAAAACAAATGGCTATCTTCAAAAGGCCCTCCGAAAATACGCCCCCCTTTTTCGCAGCCAGTGATAAGCAAGGAAAACAGCATAACCATCCCAAGCATCCATCGTTTCCTTTCTTTTGGAAAAAAATCAATTACGCAAAATTGGAAATATAGTCCGATAATAATAGGGGACGGAGCCCGATATTCTATTCGACGTTCCAGCTCCATTTCTTCCTCAAACCAAGGGCTAAAAAACGACATATCATGACTCTTTTTCATTCCTGCTTTCCTACATTCATCATTACGTAATTCCGCTATTCAGTATCTCGTTTAAACCTCATATTATTGTGCTTCAAAAAATACCCACTATATGTCCTTCAAAGCTGACGCTCCTGTACGTATTTATACTTAGATGGCCTTAGCATGCGTAGATACTGCATTCTCGACGAGGATATTTATCGAATAAATTTTTCCGCCAAAGAATAAATTGTGATGTGGATCACGATATCGGATTATTTTCCGGACCAATCAAGCCGCCATTCTCCATTCATTATCATTCGCCGCCTGCTTTAGGTATTGCCCGTCATTCTCGGGAAAGCCGGTTCGGCCCGGCATCAAAATGAAGACGGAGCCCAATATTCTGACTGAACCTGTCACAAGATCATACACATGCCCTGCCACGATGTCGTTGGCAATGCCCCCGCTGACTTGCCCGGCCGCATCGGTGTAAATGCCGCCGCTGTAGCCGAATTGAAAAAGACAGGGTCAGTCCTTACATTTGACATAAAAGAAAGTAGAGAATGTCAAATGTAAGGCCTGACCCCATCTGTGTGGACCCCATCTGTGTGGACCAGAATGCCGTCTTGGCTATTGACCCAGCCAGTCTGTTCGGCAAAACCGTTGCCGTCATGGTCGAAGTAGGCGCCGTCATGTAGCCCGGTGGTGGTGATGCCGTCGCCATTCAGATCAAGGGCTATCGGGGAGCGGGTAATGGTGGCTTTGGCGACTTTCTTTTTAATGTCGGTGATGGGGGTGATAGGCTGAGGACGAGGTGGTGGCTCAACACACGGATCAGACAGCTGCCCATTCTCCTCTGCACCAGGTATCCATCCCTCACGACGCTTGAGCACATCCACCAACTGATCAATATCAACGTCATTAATTTTTGTCGAAGTTGTATCATTGATGTTCATTTGTTGCTTTATATATGCCTCATAGGCAGCAGTATCGTTCTCTTGTTTATAAAGTCATGTATCGACATCGCGCCGTTGCCGTATGAAGGCCCTGTGATCAGAGATTTCTTTGCAGCTGCACCAACAGCCTCGTTTGGAAATATTGCCATGCCACCTCTATCACGCCCAATCGCACCATGATTCTGTGCAAATGTACCATACCTCAAATTGCCCGGATTATTGTTGCGCCAGCTTCTGGAACCACCGTTTTTCACAGCCCACTGACCAGTAGCATCCGTATACCTGACAAATCTACCTTTTGCACCAGACCCAACATGCGATTGACTATACGATTGATCACAAGACATTTTATTTCCCCTTAATGAATGACTATTATTTTCTTCAAAATTTCAGGTAATTCAGCATCGATAATATTTTCTACTTCTGTACTTTCTCCTCCGTAAAGCTTACTCGTCGAGTACTCCAAAATCTTACTGCTTCCCTTCCCAGAAATTGTGTAAATTGCAATCTGATATTTATGCGCACTATCAATTCCCTCCCCCGCCCGCCATAGCCGCTCTGCAGTAATCAACATCAAACCTCGTCCAACTTGCGGTACTTCGCTGCTGATTAGTTGATACTCTCCCACACCAGCTAAAACACAATTCGGTAAAATATTCACAAAACCAATACGCTTTGAGTCGTACACCCAAATATCGATGGCGGACAATCCGTCAACTGTCCCAGTATGATCACTTTTTACCAGCACACCATGAACCCCTGCATTCTTAGGTAAAGGGGTCAAGCTATTCACCATCTGAAACGGGTATTGATAACGCCCCAGTTTTTTAATGATCGAATGACAAACATTTTTTGCTTCTTTTTTGAAACACAATTTTGCAGGATAGACACTGTAATCTGCTTCTTTCACTTGATAAGCAGACACTTCCCAACCATCTACATCACCGCCTTCTAACAAAACAGAATAAGATTTGAAATAATCGTCTGCCGCAATGCTAATGCTGGCGTAAGTAGTAAACGTAACAAATACGACAATACGAAAGATTAGGATGAGTTTGTCTGCCAAAGAAGGCAGCTTCAATTTGTTTTTCATCCAACAAAAATGGGGCTGGAGTCCGATATTTAGGGATGTACCACGATTCTTTTTCATTATTGTTTTCCTTCACATTCGCTGCGAGACAGGAGTCTAGTAGTCCCCAGAAGCGATAGCGCATGTGTTTTCACGAAGCGCTTTTTGCGTAGTGAAAATGCAGGCTTTCCGAAATCGCGTCGAGTCATTGCGAGAATGATGTTGGATACCCCTTGCTGGGTATCCAACGAATGAAGCAGGACGGCTGGGGCAGCCGCAGGCATTAGCGGTCGCGTAGCTTTTGCCGCTTGTTGGGCAGGGATGCCCATAAAAGCTTTCGCAAAAATAGCGACTCCCCGGGAAAATATTTATCAAAAAAGTTTTCCGCAAAGGGAAAATGGGGGATGTGCCACGATTCCTTTTCATGCTGCTTTCTTCCATATCTCTTCATTCGTAACTCCGCTCGTCAGCGTATCGTTGCCTTCCATCGCAGTGAGCGCGTTGTCCGCCACATTGCCAATGATGACGTTGCCCGTGCCATTGATGGCGGCAGTTCCGGTCAGGGTAAGGTTGTCGAGGTTATCTGCCAATGTCCAGGTT
>Ga0208510_100166_pt1 | contig 34603 bp, 25 predicted proteins | sample LakWasMet33_HOW6_2_FD_183875 | JGI IMG/M metagenome (GOLD analysis project Ga0208510, IMG submission 183875) | Freshwater sediment methanotrophic microbial communities from Lake Washington under simulated oxygen tension - Sediment Metagenome... | ecosystem: Environmental > Aquatic > Freshwater >...
AACTGCGCCCGGATGCTTTAACCGCCCAAGCGCACGCGCGGCACGCACTCGAACTTGCCAGTAGTCATCCTGCATGGTTTTTATCAGGTGAGCTTGCGCATTCTCAAGCCTTAACTTGCCGATAGTGGTTGCCGCTTCTTCGCGCACCTGCCAGGCGATGTCAGCCAATCCCGTCAATAAGGCAGGCAGCACCGTATCGTCCTCTGCAAAACCAATTGCACCGACGGCGGCTCGACGGACGTCCGCTTCAAAATCATCGGTAATTAACGATGTTAAAGCGGGAAGTGCTTGCGGATTTTTTAGATAACCCAATACCGTAACCGCTTCGCGACGCACTGTCGTATCCTGATCAACTAGTGCTGCCAGCGCCGGGATAAAGCTTTCCTCAATGCGTAATTCCCGCAAGGCACGAAACAATGCCGCTTTCACAAAGGGTTTGGGAGAACTAAGATGCGGTAATATTTGCAGTGCGGATTGCTGCTGTTTTAACACAGACAGACTATGCGCCGCCGCTTCCCGCACTTGCGCATCGGCATCGTCCAGAATGGTGACAAGGCCTGCAATGGCGGCTTCGCTTTCAAATGCCTCCAGCGCTCTCGCGGCCTCGGCACGTATTTGCGGATTCGGATCTACTAAGGACGAAATGATAATAGGCACATGTTCGTCGCCGGCAAGATCCGTTAGTTCAAGCAGGGCGATGCGGCGTACTTCGCTATCAGCATCGCTAAGGCGGTCTTGAATATCCTGTAGTTCTGGGTCATCTGTAAAAATGTTGTTCACTTGCTTACCTTTATTTAATGGGCAAAATCCGGTTCCGATGCGGGGGCATCGCTCAGGGAATGAACTCGTTGCAACGGAAAGTGTGAATTTTGCGGATGCAATAGTTCGAGACAATGCCGCTTGAGCTGCATGAAATGGCTTGATGTAATCAATTCGGCATGACGAGGACGGGTAAAATCCAAGTTGATTTCTTCAATGATTCGCCCCGGCCTGGCACTCATCACTAAAACCCGGTCTGCCAGGAACAAGGCTTCATCAATGTCATGAGTGATAAACACAATCGTGGTTTTGATGCGTTCCCACACCTCAAGCAGCAACTGCTGCATCATCATGCGTGTTTGCGCATCGAGTGCGCCAAAAGGCTCGTCCATCAGCATGACCTTGGGCGAATTGATCAGCACCCGGGCAATTTCCACCCGTTGCAGCATGCCGCCTGATAACTGTGCAGGATAGTGGTTTTCAAAACCGGCCAAGCCCATCAGCTTGAGCAACTCGCGCGCCTGTTCGTGGCGAGCCGCACGAGAAATGCCTTTCATCTTCAAGCCGAAAGCGACGTTGTCGATGATCTTTTTCCACGGAAACAGCGTATGTTGTTGAAACACCAGGCCACGTTCGGGATGCGGGCCGTTGATTTGTTGGCCGTCAACCAGAATGCTGCCGCCATTGGCCTGTATATGACCTGCCAATGCAGCCAAAAGCGTCGATTTTCCACATCCTGACGAACCAAGCAGGCAAACAAATTCGCCGGGCTTGGTAGACATGGATAAATTGTGCAAGGCTGTAAACGATTGCTTGCCGGTTCCAAACTGTATGGTTAGATTGGTGATGTCTACGCGGCCTTGCCTTGAAACCGTTTTAATATAGTCAGGCAGACTCATGACTTATTTCTTCTCGCTACATGCCAAGGCATCAGTAAATTACCGAGCTTTTTAATCAGCAGACTGCTAACCATGCCCAATAAGCCAATCAAGATCATGCCTACGACAATGGCAGCATAATTTTGAATCGTGTACGACGACCAGGTGTAGTAACCAAGACCGTACTGGCCGGCAATCATCTCGGCAGTCACAAGGCAAAACCAAGCCGTGCCCATACCAATCGACAATCCGGTAAATATATTAGGTGCCGCCCCGGGCAGAATCACTTCGGTAAAGATGGCGAGCCTACCGCTGCCCAAGCTGCGTGCCGAAGCAATTAACCTTGCCTCAACGCTTTCAACGCCGTGAATGGTATTAAGCAGAATCGGAAACAGCGCACCGGTAAAGGTGATAAATACCATCGACAGCTCGGATGAAGGAAACATCAGAATAGCTAACGGAATCCAGGCCACGGCAGGAACCGGGCGCAACATCTCCAGCGGCGGCAGTAAAACATCTTCTGCAAAACGCGAGCGGCCGCTGATTAATCCCAGGGTAATGCCGACACCGGCTGCCGCCAGAAAGCCGCTGAATACCCTGGACATGCTGGCCGTTAAGTGCGCCAGCATTTTTTTCGAGTGCAGTAAAGCCAAGGCTGCCTCCAGCACATCCGGAGGCGACGGTACGTTTTGAAAAGTCGCAATGCCCAGATTGATATGATGGGTAGCGGCCAAATGCCAAGCTAAGATGCAAATCAATAACGATCCCGCACGAAGCATTAAACGGCCGATAGCAAACCGGGCGAATCTTGTTTTTAGAATGCCGGCCGGAGGCATGTCTTTAAGCGTTGTCAGTTGGCATAGGTGTTTTTTATGGCGGCAAAGCTCAATACACTGCCGCCATTGGCCTTGGCAAATGCTTCAGCTTCATCTTTAAGCAGAAAACTGCTTACGGTGTTTTTATGCTGGACAAACCAGGCATTGGCAGCCAACAGTTTGATGCCGAGCTTGATGTCCTGTACATAAACCACGCGAATTTTTTTGCCTGCTTTTTCCAGTGCATTCAGATCGGCAAAGGCTGATTCCGGCGAGGCGTAATGACGAACCAAAGCTTCACCTGCCACCCACAGTTGGGCGACCCGCTTGAAATCAGTAATCGCTACGCCGGTTCTGGCGTCTTTGGCGGAAAGCGGCGATGACGCATAATTTTTCAGATGCGCGTCGTAATCAAGTCCGGCTTGCTTGTATGCTGTACGTATATATTGATCATCGATGAACTGGTCGACGGTCAAATCGCCGCTGGTCCGTTTTAGCAGCTTTAAGGTATCGAATGAGGTTTTCAGTGCTTGCCGGTATTCTGGCTTCCATGTGAAATCCCGGGTCTGCAATCCGAGAGGCCCATGGAACAGGTAAATAACTTCCGCTTCTATGCCGGTATGCTTGGCGATAAGTTCGCTGTATTTTTCCGGCTCTGCCGCAATTAAACGGTCGGCTTCAATAGCCGCACGCAGGAACGCTGTGACAACTTCCGGATATTTCTTGGCGTAGTCGGCATCGACAAGCGTGCCGTGTAAGGTGGGTGCGTTGGCCTGCGCGCCATCGTATATTTTTCTGGCAAAACCGCGATAAGGGAATAGTTCTGCGAACGGAACAAAATCGGCATGTGCGTCGATTTTGTTAGCTTGCAATGCAGAGCCCGCAATCTCCGGCGCCTGGGTAATCAACGAGACATCTTCTTCTATATTCCAGCCCTGTTGGGCAATAGCACGCAGCAACATGCCATGAGCCGTCGATGCGAAAGGCACCGAGATGGTTTTGCCTTTCAGCTCAGCCAAGGACTGTACAGGCGAGTCTTTCGGTACCACGATGCCATTACCGCTGCCGCTGGTACTACCGGACAATACATTGATAAATAGGCTACGCTTGCCTGCTTTCTGAAAAGCATCGATATTGAAAGTACCGGGAAAATCCGCCATGGAGCCGATATCGAGTTTTCCTGCGACCATTTCGTTAGTCAATGGCGCGCCGGAAGTGAAGTTGCTCCAGTGAATATCGTAGGTCGCGTCCTTATATTTGCCGTCATGCGGCAGGTATTTTTCCAGCAGTTGCAACTCGCGGATCAGCAGGCCGCCGGTAGCGCAATTGATTGTGGTGTCTTGCGTGCCGATGGCGATGCGTATGGTTTCGGCACTGGCTGAATTGTTGAGCATGCTGGCCAATAGCCATGCCATGAGTATTCCAGGCAACTTCATTTGTTCTCCAAAATTATCTGTAACTTGCTAAGCGCATGTCATTGCAAGAGTTGTATTGTCGATGTCTTCACTTTCCCAGAAATGCTCAGCGCAATAAGTAGGGAATATCCACAGTGACCGCTCCGGTTGGGCAATCCTTTTCGCAAGGCATGCAATACCAGCACTCATCAAATTTCATGTACGCTTTGCCTTTATCGAAATCGATGGCCAGGACATCCAAGGGGCAAACATCAACGCACACGGTGCAGCCTTTGTTGGCTATGCATAAGGTTTCGTCGATACGGACAGGAAGGCTGGTAACTGTAAAAGCAGTAGGCATGTTTTCTCCTTTAATTAGACTCGATGCCGACCTGGTTTGGACTATCCGCAGGCGCATCTTTAAAGATACGCATTCTTTGATAGGCGGTCTTTTCAAGTTCCTTGAGGTTGACGATGTAGGGCTCAACGGGGCGTTTGAAACAATGCATTGCATCATCGATCTTTTTTACCTGCACATGCACGAACCACTCGTCATCGTTGGTATCTGGGTAGTCAACGCGATGATGATACAATCCCCAACGGCTTTCCTTGCGGAACAGCGAAGCGCGTGCCGCCATCTGGGCGCAATCATGGATGGCGTGGAGCTCTAAAGCCCGCATCAGCTCATGCGGGTCTCTTGCCGACAAATGTTCCAGATCTTGTCCAATATCTGCAAACCGCGCCAAGCCGATTTCCATTTTCCGAGTGACTTTGGGCGGCTGCAAATAGTCGTTGACCATACGCCGCAATTTGTACTCCACTTGTAACGGCGGTAAACCGTCCGGACGTGACAACGGCGCCCAAACCCTAGTGCGTTCCAGCTCAACTTGCGCTTGGTCAATTTCCGCCAGCGGAGTTTGAGCGCAATATGCTGCCGCACTTTCACCGGCGATTTTGCCGTAAACAAACGCCCCCAGCATGTAATTATGAGGAACACAGGCCAAATCGCCCGCCGCGTAAAGGCCCGATACGGTAGTTTCCGCGTGTTCATTAACCCACACGCCGGATGCAGAGTGTCCGCTGCATAAACCGATTTCAGAAATATGCATCTCTACCATTTGCTGCCGGTAATCAGTACCACGGCCTTCGTGAAAGCGGCCACGACTGGGGCGTTCGTTGGTATGCAAAATGTTTTCAATAGTATTAATGGTTTCTTCCGCCAAATGATTCAGCTTTAGAAATACCGGGCCGTTGCCGCTTTCCAGTTCACGATAGAATTCCATCATCATCTGGCCGCTCCAGTAATCGCACTCGATAAAGCGTTCGCCTTGGTTATTTGCGGTATAGCCGCCAAGCGGTCCGGTGACATAAGCACACGCCGGGCCGTTGTAATCTTTGATCAACGGATTGATCTGAAAACATTCGATACCGCTCAGCTCAGCCCCCGCGTGATAGGCCATACTGTAGCCGTCGCCTGCATTGGTTGGATTTTCGTAGGTGCCGAACAAATAGCCGGAAGCCGGTAAGCCCAATCTGCCGGCCGCGCCGGTGGCAAGAATCACAGTCTTAGCCCGGATGACATGGAAATCACCCGTTCGGCAATCGAAAGCCATAGCGCCTGCAATGCAACCATCGGGCGCTGTAAGTAAACGTGTTGCAACCAAGCGGTTAGTGATGTCTACGCGCACACGCTTTAGGCGCCGGTACAGCACGCGCTTGATATCGTGACCTTCCGGCATGGGAAGCACATAAGTTCCCATATGATGCACCTTGCGAACGGCATAATCGCCGGTTTCATCTTTTTCGAATTTGACGCCCCAGCTATCCAGCTCTTCGATCATCGGGAAGCTATTTCGCGCGTAGGCCATGACGGTTTTCTGGTTAACGATGCCATCGTTGGCGATAGTGATTTCCTTGACATACTGCTCCGGGGTTGCGTGCCCCGGAATCACTGCATTGTTCAACCCATCCATGCCCATAGAGATTGCACCGCTACGCTTGACGTTGGCTTTTTCCAGCAGCAACACGTTTAGCTCCGGATTAGCTTCTTTAGCTTTAACGGCAGCCATGGGGCCGGCGGTTCCGCCGCCAATGACGAGCACATCAACGGTGCGGGTATGGGTTTGCAGCGTCAAGCAAGCCCCCATGCTGGAGCCCGCTCGCGCAGTGAACTAAGATGCAAAGCCGGAAACGGTTGGATATTTTCAAATGCTCGCGCAGCACGCAGTACCAATGCATCGTTATATTGCGCAGCAACGATATGCAAACCGACCGGCAAACCGTTGATGTCAAAACCGGCCGGAACCGATGCCGCGGGTTGTTGGGTAAGATTAAACGGCGATAGAAAAGGAGCTTCCGGGGCTTTGCCCAGGTGAGGAACAGGTTGCGAAGTGACGGGCGTGACCAGCAGATCATAGCGTTGGTGAAAGCGGCGCATCTGCGCAGCCAGCTCCCCCCGGCGTTGATTGGCTTCAACCACTTCTGTCAATGTGTGCCGTTCGGCTTTTTCAAGTGAAGCGCGAATACTGGGGTCCAGCAATGCGAGTCCAGCATCCCCGATGTCGTGCCGCAAGCGGATAGCCCGTTCAGCGGCCAATGCTTCCAGGATAGGCGACGGATTGGCAAAGCCTGGATCAACCTCCTCGACAATTGCGCCCAACTCGGTGAACTTGGCGACGGCCCGGTCGATAATGGCCGAGATACCGGAATCAACTTTTAAGTAGCCCAAGGTTCGGCTGTAAGCGATGCGCAAACCTTTTATGCCTTCATTCAGGTTTAACGTCCAGTTTCGGCCATCGCTGGGCAGACTGGTCCAGTCGCGCACGTCCGGCGCGGCAATCACATTCAGCAACAAAGCCGCATCCGTTACAGTACGGGTAATTGGGCCGATATGGAATAAGGTGCCGTTGTGCGCGGCAGGGTAACCTGCCACTCGTCCATAGCTGGGTTTAAAGCCAAATACTCCGTTCACCGAAGCCGGCTGACGAATCGAGCCGCCGCCATCCGTTCCGACGTGTAAAGGCCCTAAACCCAGCGCTGCTGATACCGCCGCGCCGCCGCTGCTGCCGCCGCTAGCGTATTGGCGATCCCAGGCATTGGGCGTAACACCGGCCAACTTCGTTTCGGTAAGACCTTTCCAGCCGAATTCGGCCGTTTGCGTTTTGCCCAACAAAATCGCGCCTGACTCCCGTAACCGCGCAGCAGCCGGGCAATCTTCGGTTTGCACCTTGTCCGCTGTGGCTAGACTGCCTTTACGGGTAGGAAAGCCTTGCACATTTAACAGGTCCTTAAATCCCACCGGAACCCCGTCAAGCAAACCTTGCGGCAAGCCTCGTTGCCAGCGGGCCTCCGAAGCTCTCGCTTGAGCCAGCGCCGCATCGACATCGACTGAACGGTAAGCATTAAAATGCGGTTGCAAGGTAGCGATACGCGCCAGCAATGCTTGTGTTGCTTCTACGGGTGAGACTGTTTTGTTCCTGTAAAGCAAGAGCAGTTCGTTCGCGCTGAGGCGTGTTAAATCATCGGCCATAAATATCTCTGTTATCTGTCAAGTTGGTCACTGAAACGCAGGCCTGGTTTTAATATTGGGTGAAGTAACCCAAGCGGCAACAGCAGTAACATTCAGTTCCATCAACTAAAGCATTTATCGCGCCAGAAATAAAAAGTGGTAATTTTTATTAGCTATGTCGTGGGATGATCGGAGTTTACTTTGACGGCCTCACTGAGCAATCACTTTTTGTGTGCATGGAAGCTAACATTATTGCGAATAAAGTGTGGGTATGAGTGCAGCTATTCAGCATTGATTGCTGAATCATCAACAATCGACTTGCTGAGCAATACAAGAAACTATGTATGAAACTCATTATTAGACTGGGGATAAATGTTCCTCTGGCGTACTAAGGATTTGGTTAAAAATAACTTCCAGAAATCACTATCTTCGGTCGTCAAGCCGTTCGTGCTGAGCTTGTCGAAGCACGAACGGCTTGACGCGGTAGACCGAAATTTTTCCGTCCACCTCATTCGGCAAGCTCATGACAGGCTTCGACAAGGCTCTCTTGAGCGTAGCCGAAGGGCTCAGGGTGAACGGAAAAATTTTACCTGATCCATATCGGGAAGTTATTAATTGATGTTACGCACAGAGGGTGTACTTCTCCCGTTTGCCGCGCCGAGCACCGGAGCTTTTGCCGAGAATGGCCCGTGAGGGGTGCGGCAGGGAGGCCGCACGTCAGCAGAGGGGCAGGAGCCCCTTCTGCTGACCCTCGGTAAAAGCGAGGAGCGCAGGAAGCAAGCGGCAACCGGGCCGCCTTTCTTTTGGATACTTTTCTTTGGCGGAGCAAAGAAAAGTATCTCGCCCTCGGGTGCGAGAACCCGATTCAAAAAAACGTCGCGTTAGCGACACCTTGATATACGGTATTAATGCGACTAACTGCGCTGGGCCGGCTACCCAGCCTTCCTATTTCTGCAAATGCAAAACTCGTAAACACCACAACCCCGCCATTAACACCAACGCATCCCGCAGTCGCATCAACGCAATCAGGCCCATGGCTGCCGCCGGAGACAGGCTCAGATATCCAAAAGCCCCTGCCTGGCGGCCTCCAGAGTACCGAGGCCGCCAGGCAGGGGCAACAGGAAGGCTAAACGCATGGCAACCAGGATGACCAAAAATGCATAACCATCGAGTTCAAGATCAAAAAAACTCAGCAACAGCCACAATTCGACGATCAATCCGGTCCAGCCGACAATGGACAGCACGAACGCCCGTGACAGCGCCGGTTTCTGCTCCGCCATTACGAATTTTACGTCGCTGCCTAGCCGTAGCCAGTGAGTTTCTATTTGTTGCAGGCGAGGGTGATGCTGCCAGTACCCGGTCACTCGTTTTAACCAGCCTGAAACCCGGCCGGGGTGTTTTAAAATTAGCCAGCCAAACAGCGATAGCGTCAGGAGTATTAACAGCAAAACCAGTGATATGTTTTGCCAGTCGACGACAGCAGTTCCGGAAGATGCCAAAAGCAGCAGTACGCTCAATAACAGTACGGCGAAGTTAATCCAAAGCTCATAAAATCGGTCCAGCCCCAACGCCAGCAACGCACCGTGTATCGGTAGCCGGTTGCGCTTGCATAGCCAGTAAATCTGCAAGGGCTCACCGCCAAACTGAGGGCCTGGCGTGATAAAACTCACCGTCTGGCCGGCTTGGCGGATCATCAGTAACTCACCGAAACGCACCGGCACATGCAGCATGTCGATGAGAACCCGCCAGCGCTCTGTAGCCAATAAGATAATGCCCAGGTTAAGCGCCATCCACGCCAGCCATTGCCCAAGGGATAGCTTGGTTATGCTCTGGATTATAGTTGTAAGCGGTAACTGGCTAAGAACACAGCCGACCAGGATCAGGGCCGCCAGCCATAGCAGAAGCGGCAACGCTTTAAGCCAGGACATCAGGCACCGTCATAGCGTGTGACCCACTCGTCATCCCATTGCCAGAGGCTGAAGCGGCCGGTACCCAGCAATAAAATCCAGCTAACCGTGAAGATAAGTACATAGCCCGTAAAATCGATGGCGCCGCTTGGGTAGTGCCAGCCTAACAGCATAATTAATATCAGCGCCCCTAAGCGTCCGGCAAAACCCAACAGAATCAGGCCTGTACTGAGCAATAAACCAAAAACATGAATAGTCATACCCGCGTCCTTTGCCGCCAAAAACACCAGCAGAACCAGCAGTACACGCAAGCCCGGTTGAAAAAAACGCCCGCTAAATATTTCCAAACGACTCAAGACCTGTGGCTGGACGCTGCCGCTAACAACCCACCAGTCCGCCACAAAACCAAACAGCACCGGCAGCATAAATGCGATGCCGGCGCTTGTTGTCAGAGCCGGGTTAAGCAGCGGCCAAAGCACGATGGCAATAAAGCCCATTTGAAAGCCCGCCAAGGTGCGACGCAAAGGGTTCGGCGGCAAGGCATAAACAGGTAAACCCAGGTTGCGACGGCGCTGCAAGCCCCACCGGTAGATATAGTAGGCTGCGCTCAATATTAGATAAGTCCAGTGTATCTTGCCTAAGCCGATTGCCAGCAGCGGCGCAACGACCAGTCCCAGAGCATCGAAGCTTATGTCCAGTTCATTGCCCAGCAAGCTCACCTGATTGCTGCGGCGGGCCACGAACCCATCCAGCCGGTCGAGAATGGCCGCAAAAGTATACAGGCTTGCCGGTAGCAAGACGTTGAGGGCATTATCATGATTCTGGAATAGGAATCCGCCCGTTAAAGCAATCAGTCCGCCCCGCAGGATGGTCAGGCGGTTGCCCCAGCCTAAATTGTTATATAAAGGCGCTTCCGCATTGTCTCGGTTAAGATCGAGTCGTCGCCAAATATGTTGGCAGATAAATCCCCAGAGCAAGCCTGCCTGAAGTAGCCATTGTCCAGCATTGCCCCAGTCCATCGTAATCCCTAAAAGAAAAAACCCGATCAGCAGGATGCTGCAACCCAGCGCGGTTATTACTTGCAGTTCATGTTTCATAAAATCAATTTCAAAATCATAGATGTAAGGTACGCACGGCGTACGAGACTGTGAAAGTATTATCAAAATTAGTTTAAAAACCTATTCACCACGAAGACACGAAGATCACGAAGGAAAAATAATTGTTTAAACTCAATGTATTGAAAACTTCGTGTCCTTCGTGCCTTCGTGGTGAATGCTTTTGCTTTTGTTCTAAAACGAATACTTTCACAGTCTCGGGCGCACGGCGTACCTTTACAATGCTTGGCTTAGGGAAAGCGCACGATGCGCGCTTTACAAATTTATAGAAAAGCACTGTCAGCAATGTTTGATGTGATGCGCTCATACCGTAATGCTACTTTTTAATGCCTTGCACCAACGAAGGCTTTTATTGTTATGATGCCGCCTATTCAAAGCTTAGAACAACTTATTAGCAAAAGTTACGCCAGCTTATTTTGATTACAGTACGGAGATTTATACATGGTGCGGAATAAATTACTTGGCGCTGATTTATGGGGGCGGCGCATGAAAATCAGCCTGAATATTTCAGCCCTGGTTTTCATTTTTGTCGCACTGCTTATGCCAAACCGCATCAGTTCGATAACGCCATTCGCTTTTGCCTATTTTCCGCTAGAGGGACTTTTACTCGGGCTTGTTTTGCTTTGTCCTGGGCGTGCAGGTCTTGGTATCCGCGCTATTGCATCTTTCCTGCTGGCGACAGGGATAATTTTCAAACTTGCCGATATGGGAACGTATCAAGCATTCGGTCGTCCGTTCAATCCTGTGCTTGACTCCCACTTTATGGCTGATGGCATGAACCTTCTGCAGGGGGCCATTGGCCTGATTGGCGCTTTCATCGCGACGGCACTGCTGATCGCTCTAGTCGTTGGGATTCAGCTGTTGGTGTATGCGCTACTCGGACAAATCCAAGCATTGCTACAATTAGCGCCTAAAGTTTGCGGCACAGGACTGCTCGCAGCTTTGATTATCTGGACCGGGCTTTCATTCGGCGGCTGGCAAAGAGCATCCGCGCCGTTTTATGACTTGATGACCGAACATGTCAGCAACACCTTGAGCAGTATTGCCGATCTGAAGGCCTTTAGCGAAGTCGTTAATAACGATCCTTATGCCTCCGTGCCGGACGACAGTCTTTTTGACAAGCTAAAGGGTAAAGACGTATTGGTCGTGTTCATCGAATCTTATGGGCGCACTGTACTCGATAAAGCGGACTTTGCTGCGGCTATCCGGCCGGTTCTGGAACAAAGTAGCGAAAATCTTGCCGCTAAAGGGCTATTTGCCCGCAGCGCTTACTTAACATCGCCAACCAACGGCGGAATCAGTTGGCTTGCCCACGGCACTTTACTTTCAGGACTGTGGATCAATAGCCAGACCCGTTACGACCGTCTGGTGATGAGTCAACGCCACTCGCTTAACCGTCTTTTCCAACGGGCAGGATGGCGCACCGTGGCGGTACAGCCGGCTCATACCATGGATTGGCCGCAAGGGAAATACTTCGGTTACGACCGGATTTATGCCGCGAAAGACTTGGGCTATCGGGGACAGTCTTTCAACTGGATTACTATGCCGGATCAATATACGCTGTCCGCACTCCAGTCCCTGGAACGCAAATCCGGAGCACGAAGGCCAGTGATGGCTGAGATTGCCTTGATCTCATCCCATGCACCTTGGACGCCTTTACCCCAACTCGTCGAATGGAATCAGGTGGGGGATGGCACTATCTTTAACCGGCACCGGATTGGGGATACGCCTGAGGTGGTTTGGCAAAATACCGAGCGTATCCGGGAGCAATATCGCAAATCCATCGAATATGCCCTAGCCAATATTGTGTCTTACGCCATCAATTATGGCGACGATAATCTGGTCATCCTGGCATTAGGCGATCACCAGCCGGCCCCTTTTGTGGCTGGCGATTCGGATAACCGCGATGTTCTCGTGCATCTCATCAGCCGTGATTCCAAGGTAATGGATGCGGTGAAAGACTGGCACTGGACAGATGGAATGCTGCCGGCCGGCAACGCACCGGTTTGGGGTATGGATAAAATGCGGGATCGTTTTATTGCGGCTTTTTCAAAGAAAACCACTGAGTTCGCTCAGTTAAATCAATAGAATTTTAGCAACAAAGGCCGCGTCAAAAAATCCTGATAGCCCACTGATGGCCGGTTTAAAACCAGGATTAGACGTTCGCAGTACTAAATGTAAACAGCAGGAATGGGTCGATTTGAGACAATCAATGTCCCGCTTAGTTATGACAATTTTTTATGGCTGCTAGACCAAACCCTGCGTTTTACAAGTATCTGATTACCTGCAACTTTCATCAATGCTTGCATTTGTGATGAACGGTACCAGCCGGTCCATGCGCCGATTGTCATTGACGTGTAGCGCCCGTTTTCATAGCCCGTCATCAGGTCATAGCACGGGGTAACGAGAGCAATGACGGAGGTGCCCTGTGCCTGCCCCTCCCGCCTATTCTTTGTCGAGCCTGATGGAACGCTGACTGTAACGCGTCAGGGCTAGGCACCTGCATTCTTGGGATAGGAAAAGTCATTGGCAAGAGTTTGAAAATCGGACGATGGGCTACCGGTACAAATTCACTGTGCCATTTTTACAGAACAACAGGAAGACCATGATGAACAAAGAATTAGACGAGCAATTATGCCAAAGCTATCCCGGCCTTTACCGAGGCAGGCATAGTCCTACAGAACGCACGTTAATGAGCCGTGGTTTTGCCTGTGGAGACGGCCGGCACCCATTGATGAGGTGTTCTCGGAACTACTAACGACCCATAATCCAGAGATTTGCGCGGTTCAGGTTAAGGAGAAATGTAGAGCTCGCCCTGTGAATGCTCGCCTTTGAGCGGATAACTCCGCCCCTACCGGATTATGCATTGACGTATTGCGTGATCAATCGTTGTAACTGGTCTTTATCCAGTTTCTGATTATCAACCTTAAGATAAACCAAGGCTTCCTCATAATGCAGGGTAATTTCCTCTACACCGCTGATTTTAAACATTTCGGCAATAAATTCATTGGCGCCCTGTTCGCTGAGTTGTTCCAGCGATATAAGCAGGTTTGCCACATACCGGGGAGGCTTCATCCATAAGGACACCACCAGCCAGCTGAATGCAGCAGCAGCGCAAAATAAAAACACCGCCGTGACGCCGAACGCGCCGTTAAACCAGCCGCCCACCAGCCCGCCCATAAAAAGCCCCATGAACTGCGAACTTGAATAAGCGCCCATGGCCGTGCCTTTCAAATCAGCCGGAGCCGTCTTCGATATTAAAGACGGCAGTGTCGCTTCCAGCAGATTAAAGCCGCAAAAAAACAGCCACAAGAAACCTATAATTCCGACCAGGTTTTGATGCACTGCCGACAAGCCCAATTCAGCCATTATCAGGACCGCGATAGCGCCCAGAAACACCTGCTTCATTTTGCGTTTCTTTTCGGCCAGAATAACGAACGGCACGGCGAAAGCCATCGAAATAACGAAAACCGGTAAATAAACCTGCCATTCATGCCCGGCTATTAATCCCGCCTTCCTCATTAATGAAGGCACCACCACAAAGATAGCCATTAAAATCAGGTGCAAGGTAAAAATGCCGTAATTCAGGCGCAACAGATCCGGGTTTTTCAGCACCTGCATCGTTTCTTCTGGAACGAACTCCGCATCCCGATGCAACTTGGATTGCTGGGGATCGGGAACGATATAAATAATCGCTAAAATAGCCAGCAGGGTGAGCACCGCAGTTACCCCAAAAACACTCTGTACTCCGCCTAACCCGGAAATAACAGGCCCGGCGATGATGCCGACGCCAAACGATCCGCCGATGCTGATTCCGATGATAGCCATGGCTTTGGTGCGATGAACTTCCTGAGTCAAATCGGCCACCAAGGCCATGATAACGGCCGAAACCGCACCGGCGCCTTGAAAAGCCCTGCCTATCAAGACCCCGTAAATGGTTGTTGACAGTGCCGCAATCACGCTGCCGATAAAAAACATCACCAAGCCGATAATAATGATTTTTTTGCGGCCGAAGCGATCGGATAGCAAACCGAAAGGAATTTGTAAAAGAACCTGGGGCAAGCCGTAAATGCTCATCGCCAGACCGATCAGCGCGGGCGTTGAGCCTTCAAGCTGTTCGGCAAATAAGGATAACACCGGCAAAATCATAAACAGTCCCAGCATCCGCAAAGCATAAATGCCTGCCAAAGACCATGTAGCGCGTTTTTCCGATGAAGTCATCGAACTCGTAATGTCCTGCTGTGTTGTTGCCAAAACCAACGTCTCCTTTTGAACCAGAATTATCAAGAAAAATAAAATCAGTTGAGCACAGGCTTTACAAGCAATTGCAAATGCCGGACTAACTCAGTGGTATATCTCGTTATTTTAATGACGTCCATTATAACAAGCTTTGTTTACCGCATTAGCTCATTTGTGCTTGGACAGCTGATTACTAAACGTTGGAGTTATGTCCATGAATACTCGGATTTAAAGCTAGATAGCGTTCTCCCTAACATAATTGCATCATGAGGAATCAGCAAATAAAACCATAGCTTATTGCCGTTATTTTTAGCATGTTCATTAGCATATCCACACCAACGGCTAGCGGCGCGGGCTTTTAATTGAACTTCATCCGTATTAATTTGGTCGGCGCGTTTTGGCTCAACCAGCAAATAGTAAGCAGCACATTCCACTACAAAATCCGGTTCATAGTTTTGACCGTTTTGGTATTCGATACGAAATTGTCCCGATGCCGGTTTCATCCATTTAAGCACGTCCTCATCATCTTCCAGCAGTTGCGCCAGCCGCCATTCCCCTTCAACTGAATCAAACTTCTGGTAAGGGTAACAACATTTGATAAAGCCCTTGAATACCATCTGGCGTATTGCGCGTTTATCTGCAATAGGGGCGCGAAAGTCGCGTGGTTGTTCACCGGCAGCCAGCGTAAAGGTTGCAGGCTTAAGCACATCGAAGCCTTGAATGACCTTGCCGATATAGTCAGTCGGCGTCGTCCATTGATGCTCACGCATTTGAGCCCAAATAAATTCGCCCAATTGTTTTTGCCAGTAGATCAAGACGTTTTCGACTTGGCTCTCGCTACTTAAATATGATCGCAAATGGGCAATCAATTGGCTGGTCAACTTGTACAACAATCCGGCATGTTCATCGTAATCAATTTCATCCTTGTCCATCAGATTCCGCACCAAATAGTCTTCCAACTGTTCTTCATGGGCATCCTGTCCTGCCCAATGGATACTGGTTGTTTGGTTATTGTCCAAATGTTGCAACAGAATTTCCTGGCTGACCGGCTGGAAGTTTACTTTTTCCAGCCGTTGCAGATCAAAATCCTGAAAACCGTAGTTAACCTCGCGGGTGGGCAACACCACAATTTTTGGCACATCCAGTGTCAGTTCAATCAATTTTTCGGTGACCGCGTAGACAATATCAGCAACCTCCTCATCGCTCAGCATTGCCTCTATTTCCAATTCGGGGAGAAGTCGCTGCATGGGCGGATTGTCTCGTACAACTTGTTGAACCCGGCGCACAACGGATGCTTGAACGTCTTCCTTACTCAACTCTTTGCTTGACGCCAATTTGGCAGCTTGTTCTTCAACCACCTTTAAGACGATTTCAGCAACTTTAATTTGTTGTTCGGTTTGGCTTTTGACCTCATACCGACCGCCATCTTGTGCGATGTCACGATCATTCTGTGTCGCCATTTTGCCGGTAGTAAGCATATCCAAATAAGATGGCGCAGTAATTATCTGCGGTTTTTTATCCGGTATATCGGCATCGTCACCACCGATAAAAATCGTTTTACGGATAATCGACTCTGCATTATTCGCCCTATCAATAATCTCCTGAAAACGATCATGGGAAATAATTGTAAGCCTGTCTACAGCTTCAACACCGGTACGCTTTCCATAAGGCAGGCGCAGGCCACGGCCTATGGTTTGTTCGGTCAAAATCTCAGCGGCTGAAGCACGCAGAGGCACAATGGTATAAAGATTGGTCACATCCCAGCCTTCTTTCAGCTTATTGACATGAATCACAATCTCAGTATTGTCATCATGCTCCACGGCCAGCAAGCGCTGCATAGCTTCGTCCGACTCTTCGCCTGATTGATTTGAATGAACTTCGATGACTTTGCCTTTATAACGACCTTCAAATAAGTCATTTTCAATCAATGCTTTGATAGCTCCGGCATGACTGGTATCCTGTGCCACCACCAACATAAAAGGCTTGACCAGCTTTGCTTGGTGCGTGCTGGCATAAGCCTGCAACTCCACTTTCACATATTCATGATGATGGATACCGTCTTCCAATTTTATCTTTTCCAGTTCCTTAGAACTGTACTGATCGGCACGAAAATCCTTACGTGTTGCAACCGCAGGTATTTTGACAAAGCCGTCATTCAGCGCACTGGCTAACGGATAATGATAAATGATGTTGGCAAAATCACGCGGTTTGGCGCCGGTTGTTTTAGGCGTAGCTGTCAATTCGATGCCCAGCACCGGTTTAAGATCGTTAATGGCTTTAGCACCGACGCTGGCATAATAGCGGTGCGCCTCGTCCATTAAAACGACCAAATCCGGTAACTCTGCCAGATAATCAAAATAAGAGTCGCCAATGTACTCCTGCAAACGGCGCACTTTGGCAACTGAAGACTTGGCTGCGCCTTTTTTGGTATCGCGGGCATTAATTTTGGCGATATTGAAGATATTAATATGCGGCGCACTTTCATAAGCGAACAGATCGGCGGTAAGCGTCATCGGTACCGCATAATCCAGTCTTACACCGCGCCCGCTTTCGTAATCTTCGCCGGTAATAATGACCGGCGGCGTTTGCAAGATTTCCGGAATACCGGCAAATACATATTTCGGATTGCCCAGAGTGAAATCCTGTTTAAGTTTCTCGTAAATGGTCAGGTTAGGAGCCAGCACCAAAAAATGACGACTGCGCCCGGTCAGATAAAGCCAAGCAATCATTGCGCCCATTAGCCGCGTCTTGCCGACCCCGGTTGCCAGCGCGAAACAAAGCGAAGGAAAAGTGCGCTCAAAATCTTTGACTGACGGATGCTGCTGTTGAATCACCGTCAACCAATGCTGCAAATCCGGGTCTTGGCTTAAGTTTAACTGTTCGAGTAGGTCAACCAGAATATCCAGCGATTCGCGCTGCGGGCCGCGTAGCGAAAGACGGGCGGCGAGTTGATTGGCGATTTTTTGCCCGTTGATTGGAGTGCTCATGGCTGTCCTTTTCCTGGTTTATTCTTCTTCGTTATCTAAGACCTGCGAGATTTCTAAATTCTCGCCGCTTTCATCATCCGGTAGCACATTCAGGCTGAAACTGTAATCGTCGTGATCCCACTCGCACTTGTTTAAGATGGCTTGCGGAATCTTTTTTAGCGTCAAATTCGCAAATGCGCCTGTTTCGGCCATAAACGCCTTGCAGCAAATCAGCAAGGTGCGATTGTTGCCTACCTCGTCGCTGATGACTTTAAGCTGGTCGTGGCTAAGGCTGCCGGTAGTGACGTAGATAAAATCGGTCTCGGTGCTGTGGCCGTGCATCCAGAAATGCGCCTGACTGGGGGCATACTGAAAACCCATGTGTTTGCACATGGCCTCACTGAGCATTTCGGCATTGTAGGCTTTGTTGATAATCCAGTTACCCCAGGTGTCTTTTTTTAGCAGAGAAGGAGCCAAGCGGAAATAACGGAAACCGCCACCGCCTTGCCAGTTGACGGCTTTGCTTATACCGCCTTGGTCTTCGCCGGTTATGACTTTTTTCAGGCGTGGCACGATATGGGTTTGGCAGTGGTCGCCCAGTTCAACCATGATCCAGCGGCGACCCATTTTATGGGCGACTGCGCCGGTGGTGCCAGAACCGGCGAAGGAGTCTAAAACCAAATCATTGGGGTTAGTGGCTATTTCCAGAATACGTTTTATCAAACGTTCAGGTTTCGGAGTACTAAACGCATCGTCAGCCCCAAATAACTGATTGATCTCTTTCTTTGCCTCTTGATTATGACCAACTTCAGAATTAGTCCACCAAGACCAAGCGCTCACACCAGTGGTCTCATTTAAAAAATTCTTGACTCTAGGTCGAGCCTTTCCATCTTTTCCAAACCATATACGATCATCAGCAAGTAGTCGTTTTAATTCTGGCTCCACATTCGCCCAACATCTTCCTGGCGGCGGCTCGTACTCTACTCCGGCAGTTGTAACTAATTTGTACATCTGGTTAGGCCGCCATCCTTGAGCAGTAAAATCGGTTGAAGCCCATGATCCACGCGGATCATTATCAGGATTCTTATAATTTTTCGCTTGCTCATCTGATAGAGGGAGTTTGTTAAATCTAATTGTTTTTGCTGAACGTCCATAAACAAGGATGTGGTCATGGGCAGCGCCAAGGGGCAGTCGAGCTTCCGGTGAAGTACGCTTCTGCCATATAACATTCGCCACAAAATTCCCCCGCCCAAACACCTCATCACACAACACCTTCAAATAATGCGCTTCATTGTCATCAATGGTAATCCACAGAGAACCATCCTCGGCCAACAGCATCCGAATCGCTTCCAGCCGATCCCGTATCAATGACAGCCACAATGAATGTTCCACGCCATCGTCATAATGGGTAAACGCGCTACCGGTGTTGTACGGCGGATCGATAAACACACACTTCACTTTGCCTGCATACTGCTGTTCCAAGGCCTTTAGAGCCAGCAGGTTATCGCCGTGAATCAGTAGGTTGTTGTGTGAAAACTTAGGTGGGATGTTGTCTTGTCCGGCAAACGGAATTTCGGCCTGTACGGAAGTGATCGGGTCATCGGCACGATAAGATAGCGCCTTGTCTTCCAGTAGAATACGTGGCTCCAACCGTGGCCGTTTATCTTTACCAATCCAGGTCAGTTCCAATTTTTGTTTTTTGCTCATTATTCCGGTTATCCGTTATTCGTCGTTAAATTGCGCCAATAGTCCGTTACGTTCACGGCTGGCAGCATAAATAGTCAGTTTCAGTTCTGTATTATCAATCTGTTCATAAAGCGGACGGCGAGTTGATAGCCGCTCACTGGCCGTAAGAATAGTGGGTACGCCTTCGCCGCGCCGCTCAATCATGTTTTGCCGTTTGCTTGCCGGGTCGGCAGGAAAATAGCGGCTCAGCAGGTTAACCAATGTTTCATTGCGGGTGATGCTGTTGGCATCCATGCTGTCTACAGTGAGGCTGTTGGGCAAGCCTCCCGGAGTACTCAATTCCAGGCGATCACTAAACAGATGCATGCGTATACGACTGCCGTACATGGCGTAATCCCGGTGCGCCACAGCGTTGACGATAGCTTCGTATACCGCCCCCAGATCGAATTGAGGAATATCGATGCGCCCCGGACGTTTGACCGCCTCTATCTTCATGTTGCGTTTAACGAAGTTGAAAGCCTGCTGAATCTGGCTATCGACAGGACCATCGCAATCCTGGGCATCCAGCTGATATTCGGCATTGCGCTCAGTGCCGCTGTAAGCGACACATTGCACATAAGCCGAAGACAGGAAATCAGCCGGCCGGGCAGTCAGGAGCAATACGCCGGTTACGGTCAGGCGGGGTTGCCGCTCTTCATTTTTGGCAATCAGGTAAAGCTTTTTCAACTGCATCCGTTCCGGCAGGTCGCCACGCAGAAAACGTGTTTTCAGCGCGGGGTCGATAGCGTCGAGTGTGGCATTCGGCACAATTTGTTCATCGAAGCGAATCAAGCGCACCATGCTGCGCTGTTGGAACATTCGGGCCAATAATTCCGGCGGCATTTCGCGTTTAGTTGATCCGACACGATGATAGTAACCGTTTGGACTGCGATGTACGAACAGGCTTTTGGGGATTTTCACCCATACCAAGGGTTTGGGATTGCCTTGCTGATCGGGAATCTCAACCAGCCGGGTTTCAATCAGTACCGGCGGATTGACGGCTTGAGCCAGGTTTGCCACCCATTGCTCAACCGTATCCAAGTGTTCCTGCATGATACCTTCGACTGCACGGGTTTTGTCATTGACGCCCAGTACCAGAATTCCGCCGCTGCTGTTAGCAAATGCCGCCAATTCATCGGCAATGCTGTCTCGTTGGGGGCTTTCGACCTTCTGCCCTTTAATAACCAGACTTTTGAATTCATAGCTTGAATCTTCTCCCAAGCGGATTTGATAGATCAGTTCACGAACCAGTTCGGTGGTATTGATCATGATGTTTTCCCCACTAATTGCCAGCGGATGGCGAACAGGCGTTCTCTGTGTTGACTCATTTCCAGAGCTGCTTCAATGCCCGCTAATAACCGGTCTTCCTCAGCTTCGATTTTTTTCTTTTCTTCGTGGTAGTCGAGCATTAGATTGTCACGTTCACGCTCTCGTTGTTTGAGGATTTTTTTTGCTTCCATTTTTTCTTTAAGCGTAGGCAGTTGTCTCGATGCCTTACGCGCTTCCTTGATCTCCTGATCAAGCTGTTTGATACGAATATCCAACGCGATGCGCCGATCTTCTGCCCAGCGATCCAGTTTCTCGGTTTCTTCATCGTAGTAGCGTTCGTTATCTTTTGCTGCGGCATGCACGCAGTCAGCATCAAGGGCCTTAAGCTGGTTGTCCAGTAATGCTGTTTGATTGAGTTTGGCATCCGGTTCTATTTTTTGCACCGACAACTCCAACAGTCGATCAATGGTTTCCGGATCTAGCGTTTCACCTGCTGTGGTGCAAGCCGCCGGCAACAAATGCTCGATGGTTTGATTCGCGGTTTTTAGAATCATTTTTTCCAACACGAGCTCACCGGATTGGCCGATCAATGCTTTTAAATCCGAATATTGCCCATTGCCTTGGTCATTATATTCAAAGACTAGTTCTACGGGGGTAGTGGCAGAATTTAACGCTACTAATTGAGCTTTTGCCTGTTCGATTAAGTCTTTGCCTAAGCCCTCGTTGGGGCGGAAGAATTTAGCGTCGGAATCGTCGGCACTTTGCCAATTAACGTCATACCAAATGCCCTCACTGCTACCTAGCGGGGTATAAAAAAAACAATGCTCGTTAAAGTGAGCTTCCGGCATCGACATACGGGCCAGTTGCAGCAACCGTTGCTGGTAATCGTTAAGGTGCTGTAAGGTTTTATCCCGACGTAAATTAAGCCGTTTGACAACATCGACATCAAAATTTTCAAGCAATGAGCGGCGTGTATCTTGTGAACGTGCTTCCAAGTCAGTTTGAAACTCGGCTTGCAGCCTATTAAACTCCTCTTCAATCTGTTCGTCATTCCTGCATTTCTGGTAAATGTCGTGGATACGTCGCTCAATATCCATGCCGGACTCAATAGAACCCAAAATCTCATCTGATGCACCGAATACACCTTCAAACAATTTAAATTTCAGGCTTAACAGCTCAAATACACGCTCATCGGCACGGTTACCTTTATTAATAAAATTCACTACGACGACATCGTGTTTCTGTCCATAACGATGTACGCGACCAATCCGCTGCTCGACACGTTGCGGGTTCCAGGGCAGATCGTAATTGATAAGTAATGAGCAGAACTGCAAGTTAATACCTTCGGCTCCGGCTTCGGTGCAAATCATGATGCCGGCATCATCACGAAATTTATCAACCAATGCTGCTTTCATATCAGAGCTCTTGGAACCTGAAACACGCGATGAGTCATGATGCTTTTTCAGCCAAGCCTGATAGATTTGCTTTGAGTTGGCATCGCTGTTACTACCATTAAGTAATACCAGTTGATCAAGGTAACCTTGCTCACTCAAATGCTCGCAGAGCCACGCTTGGGTACGTACAGACTCGGTAAAAATAACTGCTTTACGCGCCCCGCCCAGTCGCTCTGTAAAATCGAACGCTTTGCCTAATACCCTTAACAATGCATCAAACTTTGAGTTTTGTGTAATATCACTGGCTAGTTGTTTAAAATCCTTAAGCTTATCGATTTCTGCTTGCAGAGCTTTTGCATCAATAAGGTCATCATCTGTAATGTCGTTGGAATCGGTTAGATCATCCGTTGTTTCGTAGTCTTGCAGAGCATCTATCAATGGCAGTTTCTTTTCCAGCCTATCAATCATCGTTTCCAATGTGCCTTGAATAGCATAAGCGGAAGAAGCCAGGATTTTACGAATAACTAAAGTTACCAAATGACGAGCACCTGGCTTAATCGCTAACAAATCATCTTGCTGGAGATAGCTCGATACTTCGCTGTAAAGGTTTAACTCTTCTTGTCCGGGTCGGAAATCTTCTGTCAATGAGTAGCGCTTGGTAAATTTAATCCCGCCTTCTTCCTGAACCTGTCTGCGCAGGGTACGACTGCAAATTTTCTTTAACCGTGAACGCAACAGGGCAAACTCGGCCTCATCTAGTTTGGGTCGACAGTAGCGGGCTTTGAATGATTCAAGATCACCAAAGAAATGTGGGTCGATAATGGATGTCAGTCCGTAAAGTTCTTGCAGGTTATTCTGCAAGGGGGTCGCAGATAACATAACTTTAGAACGGCCTTTTAGAGCGAACTCCAACTTTTTAGCTGTCTTCGCTCCGTCGGTCTTGTAGATATTGCGCAGTTTGTGCGCTTCATCCAGCACTACCATATCCCAAGGGACTCTTGCTAATTCAAGGTCTTTGCGGGCAGCAAATTCGTAGGAACATATCACCACTGATTTTCCCTCGCTATCAAAAGGATTGTTCACTCCTGATTTGAGTAGCGCATTAAAATTTTTAGCTTCGAGAATTATGGAAAGCAGGGAGAATTTTTCTTCCAGCTCTTGACTCCATTGCTTGCGTAAAGTGGCAGGCACAATCAACAGCAGCTTGCGCTTACGTTCGGCCCATTTTTGAGCAAGCACTAAACTGGCTTCGATAGTTTTACCCAAGCCCACTTCATCGGCAAGGATAACGCCGTTGGAAAGAGGGGATGCCAATGCGAACAGTGCGGCCTCAACTTGATGCGGATTCATATCAACTTTGGCACTTGCAATAGTTTGAGTCAGAGATTTTTCAGCCTCGCCCTCCAATGATAACCAATGCGCAAAGTAACCGGTTTGATAGGCTGTATACATCAACCCTCCCTTTGTTGAAGAAGACCTGCGAGGTTTTTAAAACCTCGCAGGTCTTTCGCTATGAATTTAATGGCGTCCATTATAACAAGCTTTATTTACCGGACTCGCTCATTTGTGCTTGAGCCGCCGTTTAACTAACCAGCGCCATGACCTGCGTTATGAAATGCAACCCGACGGATTTAAAATCAGCCAATGAAATTTGACCGGCCCTGAGCATCCCGACAATGCCGACCATAATCCAGAACACATTCAGCAAGGTATAGGCACTGTCTTTCTTGAGTATCGAGCACCAGGAAAGTATCACCGCATCTGTGGTATTAAAAGCCCAGACGAACAAAAACGGACTTTCCGGCCCCATCCAACTGACCAGTGAAAAACTGAAAATGCGCATCAGCACGCCGAGCATTTCGATAAACCGGATATATTTAAAAACGAATGAATTTAAGGTGTTGATGAGCATTATTTAAACCTAAGCAGTGTGTATGCCGTTTGTGTTAATACGGCTTTGCTCGTATATTATACGGTTGTTTAAATTGCCGGATTTATTTAATGGATACGATCAGCATTCGTGGCGCCAGAACGCATAACCTGAAAAATATCGATCTTGATCTGCCCAGAGATCAACTCATCATCATCACCGGGCTTTCCGGGTCGGGTAAATCATCGCTCGCCTTCGACACCATTTATGCCGAAGGTCAACGGCGCTATGTAGAATCCCTTTCTACTTACGCCCGCCAGTTCCTGTCGATGATGGAAAAGCCCGATGTCGACCATATCGAAGGACTGTCCCCGGCTATCTCCATCGAACAAAAATCCACTTCGCACAACCCGCGTTCCACCGTCGGCACCATCACCGAAATCTACGATTATTTAAGACTGCTGTATGCCCGCGCCGGTACGCCGCGTTGTCCTGAACACCAGGTTTCGCTGGAAGCGCAAACCGTCAGCCAGATGGTTGACCATGTGCTCTCGCAAGCGCCCGACCAGCGCTGGATGCTGCTGGCTCCGGTGGTCAACGACCGCAAGGGCGAACATATCCAACTGCTCGACGACCTGCGCGCGCAGGGCTTCATCCGCGCCCGGATCGACGGCACCGTGTACGACCTGGACGAGCCGCCGGTGCTGGATTTAAAAAAGAAACATACCATTGAAGTCATCGTCGACCGTTTCAAGGTTCGCGACGACATCGCCTTGCGCTTATCCGAATCCTTCGAGACGGCCTTGCGCATCGCCGACGGCATCGCCATCGCCGCCTGCATTGATGACGCGACCGAACTGCTATTTTCCGAGCGCTACGCCTGCCCTCATTGCGGCTACAGCCTGACCGAACTGGAACCGCGCATCTTCTCGTTCAACAATCCCAAAGGCGCATGCGGCAGTTGCGACGGCCTGGGCGTGCGCCAGCATTTCGACCCCGAGCTGATTATCCATAACCCCGACATCAGTCTTGCCGGTGGCGCGATTCGCGGCTGGGACCGGCGCAACGCCTATTATTATCAAATCATCTGCTCGTTGGCCAAACACTATAACTTCGACCCGGAAGTACCGTTTTCGGAGCTGTCCAAAGAAACCCAGAACATCATTCTTTACGGCAGCGGCCATGAAGTTATTGAATTCAAGTTCATGGCCGGAACCGGCTCGGTCAAAAAGAAGCATCATAGCTTTGAAGGCATCATCGCTAATATGGATCGGCGTTACCATGAGACCGATTCGCAACTGGTGCGCGATGAATTGGCAAAGTATCTGTCCCAAAAACCCTGTAATGTTTGCGAGGGCGCAAGGCTTAATGTGTCGGCCAGAAACGTGTTTGTTGAAGATTTGCCGCTGCATCATCTGACCCGCTTCCCGATCCGCAAATCACTGGACTTCTTCAAGCACCTGAACCTGACCGGCAAGCGCGGCGAAGTTGCCGCAAAAATCGTCAAGGAAATCCAGGAACGGCTGGAATTCCTGGTCAATGTCGGCCTAGACTATTTAACGCTGGATCGTAGTGCGGACACCCTTTCCGGCGGCGAAGCGCAACGCATTCGCCTTGCCAGTCAAATCGGCGCAGGTTTGGTCGGCGTGATGTACGTGCTGGACGAGCCGTCGATAGGCCTGCACCAACGCGACAACCAGCGCCTGCTGAACACATTGTTCCGCCTGCGCGACCTCGGCAATACCGTGATCGTGGTTGAACATGACGAGGATGCCATCCGTTCGGCGCAGCATATTGTCGATATAGGCCCCGGCGCCGGAGTGCATGGCGGGCGCATCATTGCGCAAGGCACGCTGCAAGACATTATCAACAACCCGGACTCGTTAACCGGACAGTATTTATCGGGAAAAATCGGCATTACCGCGCCTGAAAAACTAACGCCTGTCGATAAAGACAAACAGATCGTCATCCGCAATGCGCACGGCAATAACCTGAAAAATGTCGATATTTCATTCCCGATCGGCTTGCTGACCTGCATCACCGGCGTATCCGGTTCCGGCAAATCGACGCTGGTAAACGATACCTTGTACTGTCATGCGGCACGTCTAATCAACCGCGCCGGAGTCATTCCCGCGCCTTGCGACGCCATCGAAGGTTTGGAGCATTTCGACAAAGTCGTCGATATAGACCAAAGCCCGATCGGCCGCACGCCACGCTCTAATCCGGCCACCTATACCGGCCTGTTCACGCCGATACGCGAATTGTTTTCGGCGACGCCTGAAGCAAGATCGCGCGGTTATTCGCCCGGCCGGTTTAGCTTTAACGTCAAAGGCGGTCGCTGCGAAGCCTGCAGAGGCGACGGCGTGATTAAAGTCGAAATGCATTTCCTCCCGGATATTTTCGTCCATTGCGACAGTTGCGCCGGCAAACGTTATAACCGAGAGACGCTGGAGATCCGCTACAAAGGCAAAACCATCAACCAAGTGCTGGACATGACCGTAGAAGATGCGGCCGAGTTTTTCAGCCCCGTGCCGGTGCTGGCCCGTAAACTACAAACCTTGGTCGAAGTGGGCTTGAGCTATATCACTCTGGGACAGAACGCGACCACCCTGTCCGGCGGCGAAGCGCAGCGGGTAAAACTCGCTAAAGAATTGTCCAAGCGCGATACCGGAAAAACCTTATACATCTTGGATGAGCCGACCACCGGCCTGCACTTTCACGACATTAAGCAATTATTGACTGTGTTGCATACCCTGCGCGATCACGGCAATACCGTCATCGTTATCGAGCATAATCTGGATGTGATCAAGACCGCAGATTGGATAATCGACATGGGGCCGGAAGGCGGTGACGGCGGCGGGACGCTGGTTGCAGAAGGTACGCCTAAGCAGGTTTCTGAAAATCCTGCTTCGCATACCGGGGAGTATTTGAAGCGGTTTTTTGAGTGACGGGGATTTGCAAAGAAGTTAGGTGCAGTCCTTCTCTATCCCGTCACCAACTCACGCAACATTTCCGGATGAGCCACCGCCACACGCAATAATGTCTGCGCCGCTCCGGTGGGTTTGCGGCGTCCCTGCTCCCACTCTTCAGCGTACGTACCGAAACGCCCAACAGCGCGGCAAATTGAGCCTGTGACAGGCCTGAGGCTGTGCGTGCCGCAATTGCTTGGGAACAAACCACTGTGCCGCGCCCCACCTTCATTTTATGAATGGATTGCAACAAGTCAGCGTGAAAATCGCGTCCATCTTCGAAAATTTCCAGCTCTTCATCGGTCATTGGCTTAGTTGTCGAGGGCATAGTTGTTTGGCGGTCATCGAGTCGTGCTCGGCTTTGGCGTACATCATCAACAGTACAATTTCCTCGGCGGCGTTGCGCGTAAAGCAAATCACCCGCACGTCGCCAGACTTGCCCGATCCGGCGCGGCTCCAACGTACTTTTGTCCGTTTCTACGCTCCGGCGTGGGAATGCAGTCTCAGACGTTCCAGCGTCGTCTTTACCTTAAGTCCACATATATCAACTTCACATAATTATAGGCATAGGCACTCGAATTACCTTAAAGCCCAAGTAAGGCCACAACCGTGTTTTACAGGGTTATTTAGTGGAACGGAACGCTGGAGCGTCCCGTGCTGCATTCCCACGCCGGAGCGTGGGAACGATAAAATGTGTTCTCGGCAACCACTCCATGCAGTCGTTGATTCCGGCACAAATCCTCCGTCTGGAACGGATTTGCATTTACCCGAAGGGCTCCGGGCAGGATAGCCCGGAGTGATTCCCTGCCGGAATGACGGCTTAGATTAAAGTTATTCCAGCCCCATAGTTCCGGGTATTAACGATGTGTACTTTAAAGGCGGCTTGAGCGGCAAAATCGCAAAATGCTTTATCGACTATGTTTTGTTCGGCGAGTTGATGCAGGCTCAGACCGACATCGATAGCGGCTGACTTTATCAGGATCAGTTCGGTTGCAGATAATGTTTTGGCCAGCCATGCCGCCAAGCTGTCCGAGGTTATATCCCAGCTTGCCTCAATGCCTGCGTTATCAAGTTCGATAATATCCGGCGACCAAATGACGGTTTTTTTCCGGTTTAATTGATCGTGAATCGCCGCGACAGTATCGGCGATAGCAAAATCCGGCTTAAGCCCTTTAAACATCAGGGCCATTTGCTGCATGGCTAAGAGAGCCATGTGATGCGCGGTGGTATCGTCAAATTGCCACTGTTGCTGAGCTAATCTAACCTGATCGGCAAACGCGCCGCCGCCGGGAACGATAACCACCGCCCTGCCCTGATAGTTTTTTTCCACCGCATTCAGGCAGTTAACAAGGGTATCCGAGCGAGACAGACTGCCGCCCAGCTTGATAATAATTATGCCGTCCGTGGCGTTTAGGTGGCGCATTACCTGACCGTAAATTGCTGCAATAAATCGAGCATGGCCGCCGCCTTATCAAAACTTTCCTGGTATTCTTCTTCGGCTACGGAATCATTGACGATACCGCCACCCGCCCAGAAACGAATGGTGTTTTCGGAATGCACCAGTGTTCTGATTGCAATATTGGTATCCATATTGCCGTTGAAACCAATGTAGCCGATAGCGCCGCAATAAACGCCGCGCCGGTTGGGTTCGAGTTCCTCTATGATTTCCATGGACCTGATCTTCGGCGCGCCGGTAATCGATCCGCCCGGAAAACAGCTTTTTAACAAATCCAGTGCGTGCTGGTTATCCGCCAGTATGCCGGTTACGGTACTGACCAGATGATGCACGGTGGCGTAACTTTCCACATCGAATAGCACCGGCACTTTGACTGAGCCGTTCTTGCAGGTTTTACTGATGTCGTTGCGGAGCAAATCGACGATCATCAGGTTTTCCGCCCGGTCTTTGTTGCTGGCTTCCAGGTTTTTTATTTGCTGTTGGTCTTCCGCGTAATCGGGCTTTCTCGGCCGCGTCCCTTTAATGGGTTTGGTCTCGACAATGCCGTCGGTGAGCTTTAAAAAACGCTCCGGGGATGAACTTAAAACCTGCACTTCGGGCAGATTAAGGTAGCAACTGAACGGGGCGGCATTCAATTTGCGCAAGGTTTGATAGGCGGTCCACAGATCGCCCTCGCAATCGGCTACAAACCGCTGCGCCAGATTCACCTGATAACAATCGCCTTCCTTGAGGTAATGCTTGATCCGATTAAAGGCATGGACGTAGGAATCCTTGTCCATATTGGACTTAATCTCGCCGACGACCTTAAACTCAGGACAATCTTGCCTTACCGGTTTACGGCTGAACTGGTTGATCAAATCCTGCCATTTTTGCTGATCGCAATTTCCTACCAAGTAGCTTTTTTGCCGGTGATGATCGACGATGACGGCCCATTCGTAAATCCCTACCGCCATCTCGGCAATATGCTCTGCATCTTCGGCCATCGTCGGCAGCTCTTCCAGTCGACGGGCTAAATCATAGGCAAAATAGCCGATGGCTCCACCGTTGAACGGTAAATCATCAAAACCGGCTTCCAGCTTAAAGGATGGGGACAAACGAAGTTGTTGCTTGACTAAATCAAACGGATTTTCAGTTGATTTGAGTGTCGCGCCGTTACGGGTAATTTCGGTAATCTCGCCATGTGTGACCAAGGTACATACCGGCTCAGCCGCAATAATATCGTATCGCCCCTGATGGCTGTGGGGAAAACCGCTATCCAGAAAAACGGCCCAAGCTTGATCTACGCAGGCGGAAAACAGTTCTGCACTGTCGGAAAAGTAAGGCAGGGGAGCGATAAGTTGATTTGGTGACGGCATTTATATTGGGGACTTGTGATGCGTTTTGCATTAACAATGCGAAATAAATCGGGATTATTCACAGAGTAGAGTGGGCAAAAAACCTGCCCACTCTATTAATTATTTATGACTATTTGCCCATAAACTGCCCAAATGCACGACTGCCTTCACCGGTTTGAATGGTGTCAATCACTTTCAGGGTTCTGGCATCGATCACCGAAACATTGCCGTCAAACCAGTTAGCCACGTAGACATGCCGGTCATCCGGATGAGTGCTGATACCTTCGGGTTTGGTACCTACAGTAACCAGGGCGATTTCCTTTAGCGTCTCCGTATCGACAACTGAAACCGAACCGTCGTCCTGATTAGTCACCAACAGGCGGCTGTCGTTAAGCGCCAGCGCTGTTGCGTAAGGCAACATATTGACCTTTACCGTAGCGATAGGCTTCATCCGTGCCGTTTCCACAACCGTTACATCATCGCTTTTTACATTGGCGACATAAATGCGTTCGCCTCTTGAATCAATGGTAAGTCCAAACGGGTGCGTGCCAACCTGAGCGGTTTTCTTAACGGTCAGTGTCTTCAAATCGATCTGGGAAACTGAATTACTGATCCGGTTGGCGACATATAACCAGCGATTATCGGGACTGACAACCAGGCCGGACGGCGATTCGCCGACACTAATCGTTTTAATAATCTGTAGGCTGTCCGCATCGATAACGGAAACATTGTTTTTATACCAGTCTGCCACATAAATCCGCTTGCTATCCGGGCTCACGGCAATGCCCAGCGTGCCGTCATTGACAGCAACGCTGCCGATAACTGCGCGTTTTTTTGTATCGATAACCGCAAAGCCTTTGGCCTCCGGCGTACTGACATAAACTTTATTGCCGTCAGGCGCGACCGCAACCCCGGCCGGTTTGCCGGGGACAGCAATGGTATCGACTACGCTGCCCGTTGCCGTATCGATAACAGACACGCTATCGGCCAATTGATTGCTGATGTAGGCGAAAGGCTGGGCCGCAAGCGGTGTAGATAAAAAGGCTGTAGCGATACCAATCGCTACAGCCTTATCGCCAAGGATGGTGTGTATGCCACTAGCCAGCCGGGAGCTGGCGTGGCAATCGCCAAGGATGGTGCGTATGCCGCAAACCAGCCGGGAGCCGGCGCGGCGGTAGTTCAATGAGAACACTCGCTAAACCTTATTTTTCAGCCAATTTTTTCAGGTTAATCAATCCTGTTTCCAAAACAGCTTTCACTGCGGTATTTGCGGCTTCTTCGTTCATTTCTTCCGGTGGATTGTTGTTCATGTAAGCGCGGTAGTAACCGGCTTTCCAGATAACTTCAGTCTTACCGCCTTTATCGGCCAATTCAATGCTCGCCGCGTAATCGTTTACAGGTAACGCAGGGACTTTTTCTTCGGCACCGGCATGAGTGATGGTTTTGGATGAACTCATGTCAGTGATTTTATAAGCATAAGACATCTTAGCTTCGTCATACTTTTTTAATTCTTCGGTAATTGTGCTGCCGTCTTTTAAGGTCAAAACGCGAACCGCACCTTTGGTGTTATCGCCTTTAACTGTGGTGCTCATAATACCGGGATGCCAAGACATATCGCCGTAGTTCTTGATAATATCCCAAACTTTTGCAGCAGGTGCATTGATGGTGACTTTCTCTTCGGCTTTTTGACGCACAGGGCCGTGAGCATTGGCTAGTGAAGTAAAAAAGAACAGCAAGGCTGAAACAAACAAAATGATTTTCTTCATATTAACTTTCCTTATGGGAACATAAAAAACTAAAACGCGCATTATATGACAACCAAGCGCTGCAAGCATCAGCTTAGCTAACTTAAAGTATTAGAAAAACAAACCCGGCAACAACAATTGTCACTTTTTATTATCGCGCGGTTTCTTTTACTCTGACTGACGGCTACAGCGAGCGCTGATTAACGGTGAGGCTTTCATTAAAACGAAGTGACCTGTAAGTTACCCTGCAGTCTCGCAAAGACCACAGGGCAGCCTTGATTACGCCAAGAATTTCTTTTCAAGAATATCCAGCTTGTCAGATTCAATCCCGAGTAATAACTCTCCTTTTAACAAGCCAACTAATTCCCTGCCGGCCATTTTAAAACGCCAGCCATGCAATAGCGGACACTCATCGTCGTCATTGAACAACAACACTTCCAAATCCTTACGCGTCGCAAGAATAATGGGATTTAACGAGTTTTCTTCGGCGCGTATTCTGACCAGTGCCGTCAAAATATCCAGTATCGCTTCCTGCTGCTGAGTTTTTTTAGCGGGTCGACCTTTTTCATTCAAGGGTGTCGGCGCGCGATTTTTGGCCGCCGTAATGAGTTGACACAATTCTGCGCCATAACGATTAACCGTACGCTCATTAATGGCGCGAACATTGGCTAATTCATTCACCGTTTCCGGTTGCAGCTTGGCTAAATCGAACAGCATTTCATCACGCAACAGCCAGCTCTTGGGTCTATCTTCAGTCTGCGCGGCCTTTTCCCGCCATTCGGCCAAGGCTTGAACAATTGATAATTGCCTGCCGGTCAGTTTGTTTTTACCCTTAATTTTCAGCCAGGCTTTTTCAGGTTTTACTTCATAAAGATCCGGATTTGCCAGTTCGGCAAAGTCACGCTCCAACCATTCAGCCCGCCCGAGTTCGGCTAATTTCTGCAACATCATTTGATAAATCTTGCATAGATAAATCACATCATCCGCAGCATATTGAATTTCTGCGTCGATCAGCGGCCGCTTGCTCCAATCCGCTCGGGTATGCGCCTTGTTTAAATTCACATTTAGCAAGCTGGAAACCAGCATCGCATAACCCGGATTCTCCTGAAAACCCAGCAACGGTGCGGCGATTTGGGTATCAAAAAGCGGCTCAGGTAATTTCCCGGTTAATTGATAAAAGATTTCCAAATCCTGTCTGCAGGAATGAAATACTTTTACAATGGATGGGCTGTATATCGCTTCAAAAAGGATATCCAAGGAAGGCAATGCGATGGGGTCAATGCATGCCACCCATTCCGGTGTTGCTATTTGCAGCAGGCAAAACTTTGGGTAATACGTTTTTTCCCGTAAAAACTCCGTATCGAGAGCTAACCAAGGTTCTTTCTTGATCTGTTCACACAATTTAACCAGCTGATCTGGGGTATTTATATATTGGATGTTGTTTGTCATATTGTTAAACGAGCAGTCATTAACACACCGTAAAGTCCATGGATTTTACGGTTAATGGTGGTTTTTTATTTTAATGATAGAATTTATTTTTTTGTCTTCACTTACCTATGCGATTTTGTATTACTCCCGTTACCGCTTATCAGCAGAACTGTTCCTTACTCATTTGCGAGCATACCAACAAAGCCGCCATCGTCGACCCCGGCGGCGATATTGACACGATTCTTAAAGCCATCGACAGGGAAAATGCAACGCCCGAATCCATCCTCATCACCCACGGACATCTCGATCATATCGGCGCCACGGCTGAACTGGCGGCCTTGCTTTCCATTCCTGTTATAGGGCCTCATCAAGACGACCAATTCTGGATTGATGCCATTCCTGAACAATGCCGGACTTTTCGTTTCCCGGCCTGCGATTCATTTACGCCGTCACGCTGGTTAAGTCAGGGCGATATTGTTAAGGTTGGCGAAGAAGTGCTGGATGTTTTTCATTGCCCGGGTCATACGCCGGGACACGTGGTTTTTGTTCACCGCAACACCAAACTGGCCATAGTCGGCGATGTGTTGTTTAAAGGTTCAATCGGCCGAACCGATTTGCCAAAAGGAGATTTCAATACCTTGATTCATTCAATCAAGAATAATCTATGGCCTTTGGGTGAACAGTTTACGTTTATTCCCGGACACGGCCCAATGTCCACGTTTGGAGAGGAAATGCGCAATAATCCCTTCGTCAGCATTTAAGCCGCATACCTGTTCGATCAGGTTAGCTGCCGTTGACTTGATCGGACCCGCCATTGTTAGATGGCGGAGTACGCTGTCTTCCGCGTCGGCTATAGTTATTGCTACGTTTTTTATTACGTGCTTTTACCCGTTTTATATCCAGTTTATGTTGCTTGATTTCTACCGATTTTAGATGCAGGAATATATCCTGCGGCATTTCATCGGGCAACTCAACAAGCGTGTAGTCGCCTTGAATATTAATATTGTTAATATTGTTTTTGTCGACGCCGGACTCTTCAATCAATACTTTTTTAAGCTCTTCCGACGTAACCTGCTGCTTACTCCCCACGTCCAGACGATAGCGAACCATTTTAATGCGTGGTTGAACTATAACTGTTGTCGCCAGTCTCGCATCCATGCCGTCGTCGGCAACTGCTCCCTGCGTTGCTCTCGGCAACTGCTCCCTGCGTTGCTCTACCTCTTGCGTCCGTGCAGTCGTACCTCCTGCATCCATGCAGTCGCGTTTATTATTGCCGCTCATTCCGGTTTCAACGGACTAGCCGCACCGCACTGTTTCAAAGTCTATCCTGATAAATTTCTACAAAAGCCTCGTCGCGCAATCTGCGCACCCAGAGCTCCGTTTCTTCTTCAATTTTCCGCTTACGAATAGCTTCTCTTACCAGGTTCTTTTTAAACTCGCTACTATCGTCCTTATTTTCCCGGCCCAAGACCTGAATGATGTGCCAGCCAAACTGCGTCTGTACGGGGTCGCTCACTTCATTAATACCGAGTTTTACCATGGCTTCTTCAAACGGCTTAACCAGATCGCCGGGGCCTACCCAGTCAAGTGAACCGCCTTTTAATGCCGAACCTTTATCATCTGAATGCGCCCGTGCCAATGCGGCAAAATCATCACCGTCAGCAATGCGGGCTTTTAATGCCAACAAGCGTTTATTTGCCTCGGCATCATCGACCAACTCATTGGTTTTAATTAAAATATGCCGAACTTTGGTTTTGGTAATCATGTGATTATCCGTGCCTTTTAGTTCCAACATTTTAACAATATGAAAACCGCTCGGACTGCGTATGGGC
>Ga0208510_100177_pt1 | contig 32799 bp, 20 predicted proteins | sample LakWasMet33_HOW6_2_FD_183875 | JGI IMG/M metagenome (GOLD analysis project Ga0208510, IMG submission 183875) | Freshwater sediment methanotrophic microbial communities from Lake Washington under simulated oxygen tension - Sediment Metagenome... | ecosystem: Environmental > Aquatic > Freshwater >...
TTATTCTAAAGTTTTCCCGGACAGTTCGCTTAATCACATTCCTGTGTACTGCCTTTCTTATATTTTTTTTAGCAATTGCCAAGCCTAGCCGCGGATGATCGAAATCATTCTTTATGGCTAACAGGGTAAAATATTGGTCACTTGATTTTACAGGCTTAGCAAAAACCTTTTTATATTCAGCCGGTTTTTTTAACCGTAACTGCGGGGAGAAACCAAAAACTTCTTCAGCCACCAACCGTCAACTAAACGGTTAACTGGGCGCGACCTTTTGCTCTACGAGCATTCAGAACTTTACGGCCACCTACTGTTGCCATTCTTGCACGAAAACCGTGGGTTCTTACGCGTTTTATTTTACTGGGTTGGTATGTTCTTTTCATTGTACTTAAGGCCTGATCGGATGAGTGTTAACAAAAACAGATAAAAAAGACAGCGGATGATAAAATAAACCACTTGACCTGTCAATTCTGTAGCGCAATGTTTTATTGCTGTATAGTGATAAGAAGCGAAATTACATTATTAATTATAATCAACTTTTTACTATTTCAATGAGCTCAATTTGGAACAACTGCCTCTCTAAACTTGAAAATGAAATTTCAGGTTCTGACTTCAGTACATGGATAAGGCCTCTTCAGGCCATAGAAAGCGACGAACAAATAAAATTATTGGCTCCTAACCGCTTTGTACTGGACTGGGTTAAAGAGCACCATTTTGCAAAAATTGAAGAAACTATTTATGAGTTTTCCAACGGTACATTAAATTTGAGCCTGGAAATCGGTTCCAGAAATTCGTCTGTTGCAACGGCAGCTAAAGTAGCCAAGCCTGCCGGAAGCCAAAAAAGCAGCCCCAACTTCCTCAATAAGGCGTTTACGTTCGATAATTTTGTCGAAGGTAAGTCCAATCAGTTGGCAAGGGCCGCTTCAATGCAGGTTTCCGAGAACATCGGCAAAGCTTATAACCCATTGCTTATTTACGGCAGTTCAGGTTTGGGTAAAACCCATATGATGCATGCAATAGGCAATGCGGTTTTACAAAAAAATCCTTCAGCGACTGTCGTTTACCTGCACTCTGAAAAATTCGTCCAGGATATGGTTAAAGCATTGCAACAGAACTCCATTAACGCCTTTAAAGAATTTTATCGTGGTGTCGATGTACTTTTAATTGACGATATTCAATTTTTTGCCGGAAAGGAACGTTCTCAGGAAGAGTTTTTTCATACTTTCAATACGCTGCTGGAAAAGAAACACCAAGTCATTTTGACCTGTGATAAATACCCTAAGGAAATTATAGGTCTTGAAGACCGTTTAAAATCACGGTTTGGCTGGGGACTTCCTGTGTTAATCGAGCCGCCTGATATGGAAACCAGGGCCGCTATCTTAATGAAAAAAGCGGCTCTGGTTAATATTGAACTGGCTCAGGATGTGGCTTTCTTTATCGCCAAAAGAATTCCGTCCAACGTTCGTGACCTGGAAGGGGCCTTAAGGCGAGTCATTGCCAACGCACAGTTTACCGGCCGTGAAATTACCATCGAATTCACCAAGGAAGCGCTGCATGATTTAATTTCCTTGCAGGATAAACTCGTGAATATCGACAATATCCAAAAAACGGTTGCCGAATATTTTAAAATTCGCGTTGCCGATTTGTCATCAAAAAACAGGAAGCAATCCATTACCAGGCCCAGGCAAATGGCCATGTGCCTGGCTAGGGAACTGACATCGCACAGCTTTCCTGAAATCGGCGATGCATTTGGCGGTCGTGATCACACCACGGTAATGAATGCCTGCAAACGGATTGCCGAGTTAAAAGAAGCCGATAACAAGATTGCCGAAGATTACTCCAACCTGTTGAGAACCCTGTCACATTGATTGGGAGCAACCTGTGGATAAAATGTACTTTTACTAACATCGTTTAGTTAACTACAATCCGTACACGTTAAACCAGCACCCTTAAACACATTATTCATAACAACCCAGCTAATTGATTATTAAGGATAAAAAACTGTTTTCAACAGTTTCCTTTTAAGCTAATAGTAATAATAGAAAAATATTCTTTTATGAAATTTATTATTAATAGAGAAGAAATCCTGGTCCCTTTGCAGCAAATAGTCAGCGTGATAGAGAAAAGGCAAACAATGCCTATTCTTTCCAATGTCTTGATGGTTATCGAGGAAAATCAGCTTATTTTGACCGGTACTGATCTGGAAATTCAGATCATCGCTAAAATCAATATCGCAACGGCTACGCCGGGTTCGATTACGGTACCGGCCAGAAAGTTTTTGGACATTTGCAGGCTTTTGCCGAATGGTGCTGAAATAAAGTTTGAGTTGCAGGACGATAAAGTAAAAATCGCCTCCAGTCGTAGCCGTTTTTCCTTGAGTTGTTTGCCTGCAGATAATTATCCTGAATTTGCTGAATCCGAATTGGAGAATCACTTATTCATTAATGCCGGAAAATTTAAAAAAGCGCTCGATAAAACGGTATTCTGCATGGCTAATCAGGATGTTCGTTATTATTTGAACGGCTTATTGCTTAATGTATCCAACAGTAAGTTGAAACTGGTTGCCTCGGATGGGCATCGCTTGTCCATTTATGAGGATAACCTCGATCAGGCTACCGGTTTTGAAGCTCGAATTATTCTTCCCAGAAAAGGCGTTCTCGAACTGAATCGATTGCTCGACGATCCGGAAGCTGAATTGAAAGTGGAGTTTTCCAGCAACAATATTAGAATTTTTATCAAGAACCTGATTTTCTCGGCGAAACTGGTGGATTCTAAATATCCTGATTTCGGCAAAGTTTTCCTGCAAGAGTTTTTTAACCAAATCCATATTCAAAAGCAGATACTAAAAGAAGCATTGACCCGTGTCGCTATCTTGTCGAATGAAAAATTCAAGGGCGTGACCTTTGACATTAAACCCGACAGCCTGAAAATCAGCACTCATAACCCGGAGCATGATGAAGCCGAGGAGGAACTGTTTATTGAATACACCGGTGAACCGTTAACTATTGCTTTTAATGCCCAGTATTTATTGGATGCTGTTTCAAATCTGGATTCCGAGCTTGCAGTTTTGACTATTGCCAGCAATGCCAGCAGTTGTTTTATAGATGAACCTGGTGATTGCGGGTATAAATTTATCGTTATGCCCATGAGACTGTAATATTGCAGTTATGAGTTTGTTGAAACTGGATATTTACGGGGTTAGAAATATTCAAAAAGAATCCATCATCCCTTCTCCGGCAATTAATCTGATTGTTGGAGAAAATGCCAGTGGAAAAAGTACGCTCATTGAAGCCATTTTTATTTTGGGACGAGCCAAATCTTTTCGTTCTTCAGCTATCAAGTCCGTTATCAATTTTACGCAAAATCATCTGGTTGTTTCAGCACAAACGGTGCAGGAAAATGGCAGTCACCTGCATTTAGGCATTCAGCTGGATGGTAAAAATATTGAAATTCGCATCAATCAACAATCAAAACAAAAACGCTCGGATTTAGCCTATGCGTTGCCGTTGCAACTGATTCATCCTAAAAGTTACGAATTACTCGATGCCGGCTCGCAAATCAGGAGAGAGTTTTTAGATTGGGGCGTTTTTAATAACGATCAAAACTTTTTGCCTGCATGGCGCAGGTTTAAAAAAGCCTTATCCCAACGCAATGCGCTGTTAAAAACAAGACGGCTTGAACAAATCAATGTTTGGGATAATGAACTTGTTTATTACGGTACAATAGTCGACAGCTACCGTCAGCAATATTTAGAAAAATTCAAGCCTGTTTTTATCGAGATTATCGGCAAATTTCTCGCCCTTGATGGACTCGACCTTAGGTTGGTCTCCGGTTGGGATACGACTAAAGAATTCAGCCGGGTTTTAATTGAAGATCAGGACAAAGACTTACGCTACGGATTTACCCATAGCGGACCGCATCGAGGGGATTTTCAATTATTGGTCAATAACCGGATAGCAAAAGATTTTGTTTCACGCGGTCAATTAAAGTTATTGGTCATGAGCTTAAAATTGGCGCAGGTCCAGTTGCTTGCCAATGAACAAAGCCAGACCGGCTGCATATTGATTGATGATTTTGCGGCTGAACTCGATGTAGTTAATCGTGCTAAATTATTGCACTACTTGTCAGAGATGGCATGCCAAGTGTTTATAACGGCTACAGAAACACAAGATTTTGGCGATTTAAGCCAGATAAAAAATTACAAAATGTTCCACGTGGAACATGGCACCATAAAACCCGTGTAATGTTCCACGTGGAACATTCACAACCAATAGGAAAAAAACAATCATGAGTAACTCCGTTGATCAAGTTGTCGAAACGTCAAGCCAAACGGCCGCTATAACAACTGCCGCGCCTGAATACGACAGTACCAATATTCAAGTGTTAAAAGGGTTAGATGCCGTAAGAAAAAGACCGGGCATGTATATCGGTGATACAGATGACGGTTCCGGGTTGCATCACATGGTTTTTGAAGTCGTCGATAATTCGATTGATGAGGCCTTGGCAGGATACTGTAAGGAGGTCAGGGTGATTATTCACAGTAATGGCTCTGTCTCTGTTTCTGATGATGGCCGCGGTATTCCTGTTGATATTCATAAAGAAGAGGGCGTGTCTGCGGCGGAAGTTATCATGACGGTACTGCATGCCGGCGGTAAATTTGATGATAATGCCTACAAGGTAAGCGGCGGTCTGCACGGCGTGGGGGTATCGGTTGTTAATGCATTATCCGAAGAGTTGAATCTTGAGGTGCGCAAGAATGGTCAGCTTTACAAACAGCAGTACCGTATGGGTAATCCGGTTGCTCCATTGGCCGCAGTAGGCCCGGCCGAAGGTTCCGGCACCTTGATAAATTTCAAGCCCAGCACGGAAACATTTACCGATGTCGAGTTTCACTACGACATCCTGGCAAAAAGGCTCAGAGAATTATCCTTCCTGAATTCCGGCGTACGTATCAGCCTGGAAGATGAGCGGTCTGATCGACAAGACGTATTCGAGTTTGAAGGCGGCATAGGCGCTTTTGTTGTGCATCTTAATAAAAACAAAACGCCGCTGTTCCCGGAGGTATTTCACTTTGTAGCGGAAAAAGAAGGTGTTGTTGTCGAAATAGCTATGCAGTGGAATGATTCTTATCAGGAGAATGTGTTTTGCTACACCAACAATATTCCCCAGCGCGATGGCGGCAGCCATTTGGCCGGCTTCAGGGGCGCTTTGACCCGGACCATCAATCAATACATTGAATCCAGCGGTTTGGCTAAAAAAGAAAAAGTACAGACGACCGGCGATGATGCCCGAGAAGGTTTGACCGCGGTTCTTTCGGTTAAAGTGCCTGATCCTAAATTTTCATCTCAAACCAAAGACAAGCTGGTTTCTTCGGAAATTAAACCGATAGTCGAATCGACGATGAATGAGAAGTTACAGGAGTTTTTGCTCGAAAAACCGCAAATAGCCAAAGCCATCGTCGGCAAGATTGTCGAGGCCGCCCGTGCCAGAGAAGCAGCCCGTAAAGCGCGTGATTTGACGCGTCGTAAAACCACGCTGGATATTGCCGGATTGCCGGGCAAGCTGGCGGATTGTCAGGAAAAAGATCCCGCGTTATCCGAACTGTTCCTGGTGGAAGGGGATTCTGCGGGCGGATCGGCAAAGCAGGGCAGGGATCGTCGTACTCAAGCCATACTACCCTTAAAGGGGAAAATTCTTAACGTGGAGAAAGCCCGATTCGACAAAATGATTTCCTCGGAAGAAGTTGGAACGTTAATTACCGCGTTAGGCTGCGGCATAGGCAAGGACGAATATAATCTGGCTAAGTTGCGTTATCACCGCATTATCATCATGACCGATGCGGACGTCGATGGATCGCATATCAGAACCTTATTGCTGACGTTCTTTTATCGTCAATTACCCGAGATCGTCGAGAAAGGCTATATCTATATTGCCCAACCGCCGTTGTATAAAGTTAAAAAAGGCAAACAAGAGCATTACGTTAAAGACGATGCCCAGTTGAATGAATACCTGATTCAGCTCGCCTTGGATAAAGCCCAGCTGTTTACCGATGTATCGGCACCGCCAATTCAAGGGCAGGGCCTGGAAAAACTGGCTAAACTGTTTACCGAAGTAGACAGTATCAATAATCGTTTATCCAGACGTTACGATGAAATTTTTCTGGAGCAGTTTGCCTATATGGATGTGATCAGCGATGAGCTCAAGCAGGATCAACAAAAGCTCGCCGCCTGGTTTGTCGATATGGAGCAACGGTTGACTGACTGTGACAGTAAGGCGATATACACCGTTGAACTGGACTACAAAACAAGCAATGATTTTTCTGTCGTGGTTAATAAGCGACTGCATGCAATAACCAAAACCTTTGTATTGCCGGCGACATTTTTCAATGGCAAGGACTATCACAAAATCGCGCAATATGCAGAAGATACTGCGGGTATGTTTAATGAAGGCTCATTCATGCAAATGGGCGAAAGGCAGCAGCCGGTCAGCAACTTTAAACAGGCTTTTGAGTGGATGATGAAGGAAATCAAAAAAGGCCAGCATATCCAACGCTACAAAGGTTTGGGAGAAATGAACCCCGAACAGCTATGGGAAACCACGCTGGATTCAAATAACCGCCGCTTGCTGCAAGTCAGAATCGAGGATGTGATTGCCGCCGATGAGATTTTCACCACGCTGATGGGCGATGTGGTAGAGCCGCGACGAGACTTTATCGTCAAAAATGCCTTGGATGTTACTAATCTGGATGTTTAATTATTTGTCGGATGCCACAAAAAGTGAAAACTGTGCCAAATTAGTGAAAAAGTAGTGACACAGATAATGAATAAATCCGGCAGTTCTTTATTCACATCAAAGGTTAAAAATACCGGATGGTCGCAATGTGAATCATGTGATTTGCCTGCGACCGCTTTCCAGAATTATGACCAAGCGCGCCCTCTCATCCGGCTACTGAGCTCACGGTTCCATTTGATCACACCTGCACAGGCAGCTCGAAGCTATTTCATTGCTGGATGAATTAATTTTTGTCTTTTAGTTCAGCATGTTAGTATTTTAGCGAGGTTAGAGTCGAAGGAGTAATTTATGCTGTCGATATGCCAAAGGGTTCTAGTATAGTGGCGCGCTATACAGTCGTCGTGCTAGATCAAATGGGTCGGCTGTGCCGCTGATTTCCAGCGCCCGACAGCTATCTTTCCAGCTCTGGCGTGGCAAATGGGTAATATGGTGAGACAAATGCCCAGAGAGCTCTATAGTCCGCACCGTATGATGTTGCTGAATCAGCCGAATATATTTAGTAAATAAATGAGGAAACAGTTGAAAGGGAACACTATTTGCTTTAAGGCATTCATTGAACAGCAAAACAAATTCCGCGGGCTTGTTTCGGGGTATAGGTCGCGAAGGTTCGTGAAAGACCGGACAACCATTCCTTCTGTGCGGTTTCGTTCCGGTCTGCGCGAACTATTACTCGATACACGTGTTGCCTTGCATCACTCCCAGTTCGATGTCTTCCTAAGCTGGGTTAATCAACAGATGGAAGCACAACTAGCGGACATCGGACAGTTGACAATAGGCTACGAAGAACTGAGGGGAGTGTATACTGAAGCGCCTTTAGCGTCCTTGGAATGCGAGCTTCTTTGGATCACGGCCCGTATCAAGGCTGACGTTTCCAGATTTAACGATTTTCGTTCGGGGGCAGAGGAAGTCGAACACCTCGTTTTCATCGGTAAACTTGAGGCCGCGATAGAAGCGCTAAAGCTCATAGAGCTCGCTTTCGGAGTTTCTCTTTGGTCTGTCCAACTGCGCATCGCTCTTGAACACCAATCTGGAGGTCTTGAGCAACAGAAACGCTATACAGCTGAGGTTCGAAGTGTATACAAGCGCGGTTTGCTCGGTTTCGTGGCATACCACACCAGTGTGCGGAACGAAGACAGAACCACTCTAGCGAAGTTCTGCGATGACATTAAAGCTCGGATTGACAAGCACCAATACTATGAGCCATTTGTTAAGACCTACGCACGCTATCGCTTGGCAGGGGAATGGCCTACCTCTGAGTCTAGATTGGCTGATATTCTCCGAGTTGAGCAGAGCCACTCGTTTATCGATATCTATGAGACCTTCGTCGCTGTTGTGCAGGAAATTGCCCGACGTGATGATTTACATAAGGTTCATAGGGTATTGGTGAAATGTTTGCGTAATCTCACAGCCATCACGGACTTTCGCTTAACAAAAGTCGCACTTTTGTTGAATGGAAACGATTCTCCTATGGTGCTTAGCCCCCGGAGCACGGAAATTTCCGATGCGTTGTTCCTTGGTGATGCAAAGCTTGCAGCGCAAATTGCTCATCGAACAGTGAAAACACCTCAAAGTATTGATATATGGCAGTTCATATACTCAGGACTAGCCTTCGCTCACGCCACCCGCCCAAGAGAAAGAGAATTTCGGCATCCAAACGATATTTCCCGACTCATTGGTAAAGTTTTATGTCGATGTGATGTTTCAAATGACCCATTTGGGTTGCTGGGAAAGCTTGCGATTAATTTGCGTGGGCTTCCTACCGCAGCTGGACTTATCGACTTGCTACCGCTGCTTCGTCGGTTACGCCCTGATGATCCGTGGCAACCCTGGCTTATCAGTATGAATAGCCCAAGCATTGGTGTGGAGGATTTCACTCTGGGTACTGCCAAATCAAATCTTACTATACAAGCCATAGAAAGCCGTAGCCCTAATCCAACAGAAGCTGCCTGGCTGCTTTTTCATGGCATTGAAAATGTTTCCTCCAACGTAACCCCAGCCTTTACACTGTTCGCGGCGGCTGGTTTACTCCGCAAGAGACAATGCCAACATGTGGTAGATATGCTCTCTCGTCAGAGTAGCAGTCTTGAAGCGAAGCCGCTTAGATCAATAGCCGCCTCAATGTTGCTGCACGCCTACTTTTGTTTAGGCGATAGACAAAACGTTATTACGCTAATTGCTGATGAAGGAGCTCGTAGCGAGGCTAATCGCCGATTGCTTCCTATTCTCTCATCGCTCGAACATTACACTATGTCTGACTATAAGGCCGTGTCAGTTCCTCTTGCGGCACCAATAGCACTACACCTTCTGTGGAGCATAAATGAGAACAGTAATATCCTATCGTGCCTTCGCTTTGCCACTGGAGCGGTTTTCAAAAAATATGCGGTAACACGCCCTTCTGAATTAATTGATTTACCAGAGACATTCCAAAAGCATCAATTTGTTTATTTTTTAAGAGATGTGTGTACTCCCCACATTATTGACAGTTCTAGAATTTTAAAAAGCTCACGTGAGGTGATGGAAGAACGGCAAGCTATTTGTAGAGTCCTACGCGACCTAGATTCCGCCAATGCGAATGACTACCAAGACGAGGTGTTATCGATATCCAACCAACTGGTGCTAGATGAGGGGCAATGGATTGTCGACCGAACCCGAGTTTATGTAGATACCGACGCACTATCAAGATGGGCAGTTAGGGAGTTATCAGAAGACTACGCTCGTTACCATGATCTTTTAGGGGTTGATGTTGGAACGGTCCAGAACTTTGATGATGTTTTGAAGGAGCTTATTACAGCGGCAGCGACTCAGCGTTCCACTTTTACACCGGAAAACGAAGCGGACGCTGTACTATTTGGCATGTTACATCGCTTGCGCGACGAGTTTTTGTACAATTCGAGCTTTGGCTTCGACTTTTACCTAAGCAATCGTGTTCGTCATCATTCTTTTATAGGCCTGATACGGGGACCACTCGAATCTGGCCACATCATCACAACGCGTGAGTCGGAATCTAGTGGTTATCATCGCAATGAGTTCTGGTTAGAGAAGTTCGCCTACAGCAATAATACGGAGACAAAAGAAGCTCTAAACGAAGCATTTGCTAAATTTGCGGCAAATTTCGACGATACACTAACAGCTGCAAAGGACAGTTTCCATGTAAACTCTCTAGAACGACCTGGCGGGTTATTGTACTTGGAACTTACAACTCAACATATTTCCATAGTGCGTGCGATTGACCAAATGGATACCACACTGCCGGATTTCATTGACACCGCCATCGCTGTGCTCTGGGCGGCGATTGAACCATCACTTACCAAGGTTAGGTATTTCATTACTGAGGACTTAAAAACTAAAATTACGGATGGATTCAATGAACTTCGTGCCACCGTTCGAAAGTATGTGGAGGGTCCAGCTTTACTCGAGTTCGACATAGAGATCGGTAATTGTTCGACGGAGGTGCAGCATAAGCTTGATGATGTTGCAAAATGGTTTTCGTACGCCGACCTAGAAGCTCAGAAGCGCCTCTTCAAGCTTGATCAAATCGTTAATATCGCCATTGATTCCGCGCTAAAAAGCCAGCGGGTCTTTGATCCTGACATTGACTATTATGTGGAGGGCGATATTGAGATGCAGGCGAGTAACCTCGTCTTTGTTCATGACGTGTTATTCATTGCCTTGGACAACGTGCGAGCCCATTCAGAATGTAAGAAGCCCAAGGTGAATGTAAATGTTCTAGCAAATACCGAAAACGGAACGCTCACTATCGAAGTACGAAGCGATGCCAAAGTACAGAACCGTGCGAAACACGATGAGGAGCTTCGTAGAATCAGTCAACTGATCGAAAGTGGCAACTTTGGGCGGCACACCCGCCGCGAAGGCGGAAGTGGTATTTTAAAATTGGCTGCGGTGGTGCTGCGCCAGTCCTCCAAGGGCCGGATAGACTTTGGTTTCACTGAAACTGGCCAGTTTCAATTAATGGTAACCTATTCGATGATCGTGTTAACGCCGGATCAACAGGGGAGGCAATCGTGAATAGTGTCCACATCTTATTAGTCGAGGATGAAGCGCCTAAACGCACGCATATCGAAAGATTCCTGACAGGTCTAAGTTCGGAAGTAACGATCACCATTGCACAGTCAGTTAATTCGGCACTTGATGCGCTTGAGCAGCAAGTGCCTGACTTGCTCCTCCTTGATATGTCGTTGCCTACTTTCGATGTGGGAGAGCGTGAAAGCGGGGGGAGACCCCAGGGTTTTGGCGGTATCGAGGTACTCCGCTATATGGCGATGGCCGAAATCAATTGTCCAACTATTGTGATAACTGGGTATGAAGCCTTCCTACGGGAAGCAGGCAAGCCTGTGGATCTCTCACAACTGCGTGCTGAATTGGAGGAAGAATTTCCGCAGTGTCTCAAGGGGGTACTGCACTACAATTCAACTTACGACGAATGGAAAACTGCGCTAGGGAACGCACTGGCTGAGTTTGGTATTCATGCGGAGACAGGCAAATGAAAATATTGATAGCAGACGATCAGGCATGCCGTTATAAGCGTCTCATTGAAGCACTTGCTGGCATTGGTGTAAAACGTGACAGCATTGACATTGTATCCTGCGCAAACAATGCGAGGGATCAACTTCAGAATACCCCTTATGATCTACTTATCCTCGACATATTGTTACCTCTCAGACCTGAAGATGAACCCAACATCCAATCTTCGCTTGATCTACTTTTCGAACTGCACGAGGAAGATGGCTACCATAAACCTGGACAAATCCTAGGTATTACTGCCGACAGGAATGTTGCGGGAGATGCTTTGGCAGGTTTTGAAGAAAGAACTTGGACTGTTGTCGAGTTCTCGGAAATCAACGATGAATGGGTCAAACGAGCGATTAATTGTGTTAACTATATTTTAAGTGAAAAAAAGAAACTCCTAACAGAACAGCCAAACTACGGGGTTGATCTGGCGATTATCTGTGCCCTCGAAAAGCCTGAATTGGAAGAGGTTCTTAAGCTTCCGTGGAATTGGTCTTCTCCGCGACCTCTTGATGATATAACCTTTGTTCGGGATGGACACTTCGAGGTAGGCGGGCGCACGATTACTGTATGCGCCACCTTCGCACAGCGTATGGGGATGGTCTCAACCGCACTCCTAAGTGCAACTCTAATTTCCCTACTACGACCACGACTAATAGCCATGTGTGGTATTTGTGCTGGAGTAAAGGGCAAAGTAGATTATGGTGATGTGCTTCTGGCTGATCCAGCCTGGGATTTCCAAAGCGGGAAAAGGGTTCGCGACAAAGAGAACTCCCAATTCTCGATTTCACCGCACCAATTACCAACGCCTGTATTGATACGGACGCACGTCGAACAAATTCGCAGTGCCAAAGAAGCGTTGACGAATATCGCGTCCCAATACCCTGATGCGCCGGGAATACCCAAAGTCGTTATCGGCCCAGTCGCATCCGGTTCGGCTGTACTTGCAGATGGAGAGGTCATTAACGAGATCAAAGCTCAGAATCGCGATCTAATCGGTGTAGAGATGGAAGTTTACGGGATGTACGCAGCAGCTTATAGCGCCTCTAAGCCGCAGCCACTGCCGTTTGCACTCAAGGCTGTTTGCGATTTCGCCGATCCTGATAAGAAGGACAAGCATCAGCAGTACGCGGCTTATACCAGCGCTAATGTGCTTCGCCTGCTGATGGAGAAGTTCGGAACACGGATGCTTGACTGAGGGGGCGTTGATCGCCCGAGTGTTAGCGTGACCTAGCCTCGTTTAGTAATTATAGACGTACACTCCCTTTCGCACAAAGCTGTTATGGGCGCTATGCGCATATCTTCAGGTGGAAGGCGCGAAAGCGCCAGTTCGGTTATCCCGAACGGGGTTATTTATTCTAATTACTGGACGACAGCTTTGGTTGCAAGCTGTCATCAACACAATTTGAATTGGTTTGTCGCAATGAAATCAGCCATCCACAGTTCAAGGTTAGCAATTAATCAATGGGGCTGCATTCTCTTGGAAATATCCAATTCTCTCGCTTAAAGAACAAAAGCAGTAGAACCAAGTTGCTGAAGCGCTTCAGCATAAACAAACTTGTGATCGACCTTGTAAATGAAAACCATGCCCAGTGATAGGGCCTATTTCAAAAATTAATCTGCCCTCTTTTGTATTTCCTATTGGTACGGAGCATGATTTTATCCATAATCCGATCTATATCAATTTGAACAGGCGATTTTAAATGTTTTGCCTATGCGAAACGTATTATTTTGCATAGGCAAAGTATATCATATTGATTTTGTTGAATAAAATAATTGATTGTTCGCTGCATATTTATTATTCTACAGACCAAATAATTTCTGATTTTGGTTAAAAAAATGAGCCCTTTTTCCCAATGCTTGGTTACGCTCCGTACACGTTATGGCATCCGTCAGGGTGAGCTTGCGGATCTGGTTGGATACGAACAAAGCTACATTTCCGCGCTTGAGGTTGGCCTAAAGGGACCACCAACATTAGAGTTTGTGAAACGCTTGAGCGAGGCGCTGTCAATTTCATCCGAAGAAAAGCAGTATTTACATGAGGCGCTTTTGGCTTCCCAGCGAAAATTCACAATTGAGTTAGATGCTCGAGAAGATGTTTATTGGATGTTTAGGGATCTGAGAGAACAGCTACCAGAATTGTCGGAAGTTCAGGTTCGTGTGATTCGCGATATTCTCCGCCTGCATGATCCGCAGCAAAGGCAGATACTGAAACCAATGCGTTGTGCCAAGCGGCGTAACACTGAGGAGGTTGCAATGTAAAAACGGGACAAACCTGACGGCTTGCCCCGCTGTTTGGAAGCATCGTAACGACACTCCCGATTCGCATCTTCAGTATCGCTATTGTCTCCTTCAGCGTCAAGCCTTTTCCTTATCTTAGCTGGCTAATTACATGTTCTTTATGACCGTGTAAGGGAATCTTTTTTCCTGAAAACCGGCATGTTAAATACCGGCAACTGGTGAAAAAGGGCGGAGCTTGTCTTGCTCTGATCTCCAGAAGGAGCAGTCATGCCAAAAAATTTGTGGAAGGGAATGTGGAATGGATGTCGTCCTGTGGGCGACATCCACCAAAGATCTCGAGAAGTTATTAGTCCATCAGGTGGCATCGTTCGCGGCAAATTTCCTAGCCGCAAGAACGGAAGAATGGTCCACCACGAAGGGCTGCTCGAACTCGAAGCTATTTACCTTTTCGAGACCTCCCCTCGTATTGTTCGCTATCGCGAACAACCTATAACCATCAACTACCCTGACGGTGCAAGACTGCGGCGTTACACGCCGGATTTCGAGTTGGTGTTGACTACCGGCGAAATCGTATTAATCGAGGTCAAGCCGATTCGTAGCCTCCAACATGACGAAGTGCGGCATAAACTCGATTGTGTAGCTGAGTATATGCGCCGTTCGGAAACCGTCTTCGTCGTTTTGACCGATCAAGTTATTCGACAAGAACCGCGATTATCCAATCTTCGCTGGATTTATCACCGATCTTCTCGTGTTCCACCGACACCCGATGCAATTAGTGTTGCCCTCAATACCTATCGCGACTGTTTCCCGTTATCGATCGCAGCGGCATCAACTTTGTTAAATGTTGGTGGTGTTGATCCCTACAGTTTGTTACTGGCTGGACATTTGCGCTGTTCATTGGAGCAGCCTATTTCTCTTGAAACCCTTATAGATATTGAATTGGAGGTTAACAATGGCTGGTTTTGCATTGCACAAGAACATGGTTTTTGATTGGAATGGTGCTGAATATCGAATTGATCGTATCCAACCTAATGGCGAGTTGCTGTTGGAAAGAATGGGGGATGGTCATCTTTCTATTGTAAGTCGAGAGCTACTGCTTGCTGAGTATAGAGAAGGCAAAATTTCTGCGAAAACAGCAGAGTCTTTATCAAATAGATCATTGGTACCCACGTTTTCGCGACCGCTAAATGAATTGTCGGAGGGTATCCGAAAAGCGGTGAACCGCCGAAAACACTATCTTGATATTATTCTCGATCATGGCATTCCGGTTTTTACACCAGACTATTTGAGGCCGTTGATTGAGCTGGCAGCTGCGAAAATTGAGGATATAAATCCACCGGGAGTGATAACAGTATATAGATGGTATAGGCGTTTTAAATTAAGTAGCGACCCACGATCGATTATTCCACGGACTGATCTACGTGGACCCAAGAAACTACGGCAAAATGATCGTATTCTCCAACTTGTAGCAGAGGCTCTGGAGGAGGCCTTTAAAGCATCGCCGCAGGCGACGTGCCGTAACGTTTACACGCGCTTACTCGGCAAAATCGAGATTGATAATCAGCGAACACTCGGGACTGAGCCAATTAAACCGCCGTCATTGCGTACCTTGTATCGATTGATTGCACGTGCGGAGGTCTACAAAATCGTTGTTTTAAAGGAAGGCAAAGCGGCAGCCGATAGGCGCTTTAGGATTGGCAAAATCGGTGTAAAAACATCCCGTATCCTTGAGCGAGTCGAGATTGATCATACGCCTCTTGACCTATTCCTGATTGACGAAAGAACCTGGTTGCCACTCGGTAGGCCAACGTTGACCGTCGTGATCGACCATTACAGCCGCATGTTGCTTGGTTACTATCTGAGCTTTGATAGTCCCTCTACTGCGGCAGTTATGGGTTCGCTTCGGCATGCAATTTTGCCCAAAAATCCGGCTGCAACTGTGATGCCAAACTTAAAAACCGAGAATGCCTGGCCTTGTTACGGGCGGCCCGAAGTCATGGTGGTCGACAATGGTCTGGAATTTCATAGTAACGACCTGGAAAGTGTGGCTTACGACCTTGGGATTCGGATTCAGTATTGCCCGAAACACACCCCCCGGTTCAAAGGGGTGGTCGAGCGGTATCTAAAGACTATCAACTATTTCTTTGCCCATCAGCTGCCAGGTACCAGTTTTGCCAAATTTTACCAGCGCGGCGATTATGATCCGCAGAAGTGCGCGCTTCTGACTTTTGCAGAGTTCAAACATCTCTTTGAGAAATGGGTTGTTGATGTTTATGCCCAGACCCTCCATCGAGGAATGGGTACCACTCCATGGACTCGTTGGCACGATAGCATTTCGCATTATGAGCCGGTGCTTCCTGATGATTTGCACACATTACAGCGCCGCATTGGCCTAGTGGCTGAGCGGTCTTTGCGTCGCGATGGAATTTTCTTACATGGTATCCGCTACAGCGGCGATGAGGTTGGTTCCATTCTGCGTGGTTTTGGTGAAGGCGTTAAAGTGCGGATTGTCTATGACCCCGAGGACCTTGGGGAAATCCAAGTTTGGGGTCCCAATGATGCAGAACCGGTAACGGTTAAGGCGCTCGATTATGAATTTGCTCAGGGGCTGACCGTAAAACAGAACAAATTCATTCGCGAGCAATTGCGTGAGCAAGGTGCCGCAGATGAAGACCGTGCCGCGCTTGAGCGGGCACGATATGATCTGTCACGTTCTATCGAAGAGTTAATGACCAGCCGAAAACACGTGTCCAGACGTCGCAGTGCCGCCCTACGCGGGATTAGCAGCAGTAAACTAAGCGGACCAGAAACCAAAAACGTCAAGAAACAGGATTCCAATGATGTACCTAAATCCTCGAAATCAACAAAGACTTCCAAAACGGAACAGGACGACGATAAGACGGTACCAGATGTAATAAAGTCCTTTCAGTTGAAGCATAACAAGGAGGATTGATGAATTTCAAAGAGATTTTCGATGCGTTGCAACGTTTCGATGAGGAATATATCCCATTTCCACCTTTTGTCGCTGCAGTCGATGCGGTCAAAGCCAATATTGCGCTCTTTCGCGAGACTGGCATAGCTCATCATCTGCTCGTGCTGGGGGAAAGCGGCACCGGAAAAAGCAGTCTCTGCCTCTGGGTCGAGCAGCAATATCCTCGATTTGCATTGCCTGATCGGGATGTATTGCCGGTTCTCATTGTGCCGGTTCCGCCTGCCGCAACCATCGCCAGTATGGCGTCAGCCATGCTCGAAAAATTGGGTGACCCGGCGTCAGCCACTGGAACGGCTTCGGCAAAAACCTCGCGTGTCATCACTTTGTGCCGTGCCTGCCGGGTTGAGATGATCTTGTTCGATGAAGCCCAACATATCCATGACCGAGGGCAGGCCACCACCCATTACATGGTGGGGGATTGGCTCAAATCACTGATTGACCAAACCGGAGTGCCGACAGTTTTCCTGGGATTGCCACGCCTCGAACAACTTCTACAGGTCAATGAACAATTACGCCGGCGGTTTTCCCGTCGTATTCGTCTGGCGTTGGGTCAGAGCGATAAGGACTCGATCCATAGCGAATGCCTCCAGCTTTTCAGATCGCTTGGCTCATGTCTCCCCATTCCGCTTTTGTGCGGTCGTTATGGCTGGGATGAACTGGGTATGCGCCTTTACTACGCCAGCGATGGCCGGGTAGCTTACATCAAAAAACTGTTGGCCAGCGCATTGAGGCTAGCTCTTGAAACCGAAACTGGAGAGATTGGGCCGCCATTGCTTGAACAAGCGTTTACTGATGAAATTTGGTGGGAGGGAGTGGGCAAGCTCAACCCTTTCAACCCGGCATTCGAGTTTCGGCGTCTAGATCGCGGCAATGAACCGTTCGAGTGCGGCAGCTTTAATAATACCCGTAAGTTCAGGAAGGAGTCGATATGCTGACGTTCCATATGGATTTTCCAGTACGGCCTTCAATTGAGAAGGGAGAAAGTCTCGCTGGCTATATGTGCCGCTTTTATGGCGCGAACGGGTATGGGGTGCCACGCCCACTACATAAGGTACTATCTGCGTTATATCGCGGGACACCAGCGAAAGCTACAAATGCATTTGATATTACGCAATCCGTGGTCGGTGACTCAGTCGTACTCGATCGTAGATGGTGGCTTGATAGTACGCTTATCAAGAGACCTTCCGGTGGGAATCAACGAGCTTGGCTAACACTAATTTACAATCCTGCACGCTTTTGCCCCACCTGTCTGAGTGAATATGGTTTTCATTTTTCTTTATGGGAGCTGCCACTGGTGCAGGCATGCCCACTCCACAAGTGCGTTTTGCTCAGTAAGTGTTCGCTGTGTCAGAAAACCCTATCGTGGTCTAAGATGTCTTCTGCCTGGAGTTGTTGTTGTGGCAAATCTATCGCAACAATGCCAGCGGCATCAGCGAGTCAGAGTGCGGTGACTATCGCGCAATTATTTGCTGGCTCGGACGACGTTGAGCAGTCGGATAGTTTTCAGGAGCATGTTGGAGAGCCGACTTATGGCGGTTATTGTCTGAGCGAAGTTTATGCAGGTCTTGAATGGGTCAGTGAACTTCGGGATATTTATTTGATGTTGACTACAAATTTTGGTGAATTATCTTACCGTCGCCGACGACCAACTCGTTGGTCAGGGCCTAGCACTTGGGAAGTCAAGCTGCTCGCTGATTCGCCTGAGCAAGTAGTACATCGCCTATTGCGAGTGCTAATAAAACATTTCAGGTCAAATAAATTTAAGCTGTATTTTGTTCCGGAATCCGCCAATCTGAATCGGGCGATATTATTCATCAAGGGGGCGGACAATAGTGTCTTCCAAAATAAAATCCGTATGGCGGTGGAGTATATTCTTGCCGAATACAGGGTGAAACTACCTATTTCATCAGTTGTGTTATACAGCCCACGGGTTTCTAGTGAGAGGCGCATCGTATACCTGACGCAGTTCATGAGCTGGTGGGATATGCTTTCCAAGCGCATAGGCGAACTTGATCCCGACATGCAAAACAACCAGCGAACTACTTTCTCACAATTAATGTTGTTTGACATGCGAGTTCGGGAGATAGTGGATATGTTCAATCTCTTGCTCGATGCGGCACTCCAGCGAGTTGACATGGAGGATTTTCGAGCACTTTCATATTGGTGGCGGATACCGCGAGAGTTGCGGGAGCTTAAGAATCCAAATGAAATTTTGAGCCGGATTGGTTTGCATCTCGCGGTTGTATCGACTTCCGAACTAGACTTTGTCCATGACCTTATACGACAAGGGCGGCTAAGTGAGCGATGATGATATGCGAAATAAACAGCCACTCATTGCCAGTGCGTCCTCGTCCGGTTCAGGGAGAAGCCACCATCGGTTTTCTTATGCGTGTCGCGCTTGCTAATGGTTATGAGACGCCGCGGCAGTTATGGATAGGACTTAGGACCTTTGACGCAGTATGTAAGGCTCTTTGCTTATCGGCGGAGGAAGAAAATGCGCTTTTTGGTCCATTTCCAAGTTATTGGGGACATAATGATTTTAAGTATGGTCTAACCGCCGCTGATTTCAATCATAGTCTGATGCGGTGGTGTCCGCTCTGTCTCCGGGAGTCTGCTCATCTTCGTGGGCAATGGATGCTGAAACTCTGCTGCGTGTGCAGTCGGCACTCAATTCGCTTACTTGATCGATGTCCGATCTGTGGAAGTACACAGCGGTTAGAGCGAGCTAACTTTGATCGGTGCATTTGTGGGGCATGGTTTGCAAACGCACAATATGTTGAGACAGATGTCGAATCAGTAGTACGCATCACCCAGACTCTTGAGGCATCGATTTTCGATAAGGTGGCATTGCCAAGCCTACCCTCATTGTCGGCGCAAGAGTGGCTGAGATTGATAAGCTATCTCGGCCAGTTTTCTGAAACACTCCAACCTGCCAAGCCTGGTAAGAATGCAAATATGCATCAACTTGATACCGCTATGTCTTTGATGTTAAACGTTGGGAAGCTACTCGATAATTGGCCGGAGAATTTTCACGCCATTTTGGAAGCTATTCAACGAAAGGAACCGGCTAAATTAAGCATCCGACGGACATTCGGACCAATGTATCGTGTTCTTTATGTTGATCTTGCGGGAGGGTGTTTTCAGTTTCTACGGGATGAGTTCGAGTGTTATTTACATGAGTATTGGAGGGGGGTGGTGAGTAAGCGGAATAAGGCATTCAAGCCGGAAACTGTTACAACTCATCCTAGGTTTACCCTGAAACAGGCTGCTCAAAAAACCGGCGTTGCCCCGGCAATCGTGCGTCATATCATGCAATCCGAACTGATTTCAGATGGCCTGGTTGTTTTACCTTCTGGCCGTAAAGTGAGATCAATCCATAAAAGTAATCTAACGCAAATTAAGGCGCTTACGAATGGGTGCATGACAATTGGTGAGGCTGCAATGCTACTTGCATTGCCTGAACGCCGAGTAAGAGAATTAATTTCAAGCGGAATCATAATGCCACTAATTTCTCGAGTTCACGATAAATCAGCAGCTTGGTTAATAGCGAAGCAACAAGTGCAGGGGCTGTTCTTCACCGGCAGCGAATCGCGCAACGTATTTTCGGTGATAACGGTCAGACGATTGTTGAAGTATTGGCATTTACGCGATGGCGAATTCATGGCTTTAGTCCAGGCATTATCGGAAAGTCGATTATTACCGGTGGCTTTACAGTCAATACCAGTGCCATTGGGAAATGTCACGCTTGACGAGCAAGAGGCACGAAAATGGTTGGAGGAAGTCCGGTTTCAAGCTGGGTCAAGCATGTCAGTGGACGAGGCAGCAAAACGACTCTGCCTGAAACAACAGGTGGTCTATGATTTAGTTCGGCGGGGATTGCTGGTTACGATCGAAGATAAATTGCCCGGCAGGCGAGTTATGAGAACAAGTCTTGAAGACTTTCAAGCCACCTATATCTCATTGGCCGAATTTTCCCGATCTCTACAACGGGCTCCACGATGGGTACTGAAGAAACTTCGTGTACCGCCGATTTCAGGACCATTGATTGATGGGAGTAGACAGTATTTTTTTCGCAGATCTGACGTCTGTGCTGAAAAACTCCCGGCTATTGTTAAGTGAAAACAGACAGAACAAACTTAACTTTAGTAAGGAGGATGTTAACCATGTATGTAAAATAGCTACTTTGTTAAAACAGGACATTACTATATTGCGCTTACAATCATTGTTCGCAGAACGGGTCTTATGTCAAATTGTTTTGTGAGAACAATAAAAGCCGTTAGAATGTCAATATCGGCAAAACGACCCTGCGGGGCATTTTACAGTGATTGCTTAATCGGTCGGTTTGATTCAGATGGCAGACGGTCGTTAAGCTTAAAAGGAAATCAAAATTATGAACTTTGCCCTAACTCCTCATCTTGAAGAACTGGTGAAAGGCAAGGTCGAGAGCGGTCTTTACATCTCGGTAAGTAAGGCAATATGGGAGGCCTTGCACCTCTTGGAAGAGCCCGACCAGTTGCGTGAACTGCGGCTTGTGGATCAGATCTGACGATGCAGTTTATTAAGAACGGCCCGGATATCCCAGAAAGCCTTTTGCAAGCGCACGAAGACGGTCGGGTTGTATTTTTCTGCGGTGCGGGCATCTCTTATCCTGCCGGTCTCCCAGGTTTTCAGGGGCTTGTTGATCAAATCTATTCTGAGCTCGGGGCGACCCGAACGGTCATCGAAGAACAGGCCTATAGTAAGGAACAGTACGACGCGACGCTTGATCTCTTGGAACGGCGTATTCCTGGACAGCGGGCTACGGTAAGAACCGCACTGGCCAAGGTACTCCAACCTAATCTACGTAAGAAAGGTGCAACAACTACCCACGCAGCATTGCTGCAACTCGCTCGCGACCGCAGTAATAACGTTAGGCTGGTAACGACCAACTTCGACAGAATTTTCCTGCATGTGATGGCACGAATTAAACCTGGTATACCAAGTTACCCAGCACCATTGTTGCCGATTCCAAAGAACAGCCGTTGGAACGGGGTTGTGTATTTGCATGGGGTTTTACCCGAAACACCCGACGAGAGCGCACTGAATAGGCTGGTCATGTCCAGCGGCGATTTTGGGCTTGCCTACCTGACAGAGCGTTGGGCAGCTCGCTTTGTGAGTGAGTTGTTCCGCAACTATATCGTTTGTTTCATTGGGTACAGCATAAACGATCCCGTTCTGCGTTACATGATGGATGCGTTGGCAGCCGACAAAATGCTTGGCGAGCTCACGCCACAGGCCTATGCCTTTGGAAGCTATTCGGCTGGCGATGAAGATCAGGCACTCGTCGAATGGGAGGCAAAAGGCGTAACACCAGTACTTTATGAGGTGCCTTCTGGCACGCATGATCATTCCTCACTTCATCGAACATTGAAGGAGTGGGCGGATACACATCGGGATGGTGTATTAGGTAAGGAACGAATCGTGGCGCAATACGCGGTTAATCCGCCGATGGCAAGCACATGCGAAGATAACTTTATCGGGCGTATTCTCTGGGCGATCAGCGATAAGACCAGCCTGCCAGCTAAACGATTTGCAGACTTAGACCCCGTACCTCCGCTCGCGTGGTTGGAGCCGCTGGCTCAAAATCTGTTCAAACAGGCCGCCCTTCCACGCTTCGGAGTTCCGCCCAAGACAGAGAAAGATGAGAAGCTCAGCTTCAGTCTTGTGCGGCGCCCCTCCCCATACACGCACGCTCCGATGATGGTGTTGGTCAACGCTGGCGGTAGGGACAGTCAGTGGGACGAGGTGATGACCCAGGTGGCTCGCTGGCTCCTCCGGCATCTTGATGATCATGAGCTAATTTTATGGATTACCAAAAATGGTGGGCAGTTGCATGACCATTTCGCTTGGATGATTAGGAACCAAATCAAAGAGTTGGACCGACTCGCTAAAGAAGGCAAGCATAACGAACTAGACCGAATTCGGGCAAGTGCTCCAGCGGCAATTCCTCGTCCAATCATTCGTACGCTTTGGTGTTTACTGTTGAGCGGTCGAGTAAAGTCACGTGCATACCGTGCCGATCTTTATGACTGGATGTCTCGATTCAAGCAAGATGGATTGACCCCAACGCTACGATTGGAACTGCGTGAAATATTAAGCCCGTGTGTCAGTTTGAGCGAGTCGTTCCGATGGAACGGTGAAGAGGCACATGATAGCAAACCCGAGCGAATCGGTGACTTGGTGAGGTGGGAAGTTGTTCTTAACACCGAGCATCCACATTCAGCCTTGCGTGATTGGCAAGATAAGTATTATTGGCAACAGGCATTGCCTGAACTGATACAGGATTTCAGTATGCTGTTGCGTGATACACTCGATTTGAGTCATGAGCTCGGCGGCGCTGATGATCGAAGCGATCATTCATTTTCGAGCCAGCCCTCAATTAGCGATCATCCTCAAAACAATGACTTTCACGATTGGACCATACTCATCAAGCTTGCCCGAGACGCTTGGATGGCTACCGCAAAACTCAGCGATGATCGTGCGCGACTAATTGCGGAAGGCTGGTGGCACACACCCTATCCAGTATTCAAGCGCCTCGCATTTTTTGCTGCAGCACAGGGAACGGAGATTACCTCAGAGCGGGCACTCGAATGGCTATTGGCTGAAGATGCTTGGTGGCTGTGGTCGGATGAGGTGCGTAGAGAAGCGATGCGCCTGTTGGCAGCTCTTGCGCCAAAACTGAATGTGGAAAAATTGAAAGAGCTTGAGCAAGCTATCTTGAGGGGGCCATCCCGAGAGATGTACAAAGACGATATAGAATCAGAAACATGGTCTCATATCGTGGATCACGTCGTTTGGCTGCGGCTTGCGAAGATTCATGCTGCAGGCGCCACGCTTGGTTCTGACTCTCAGGCAAGGCTAGAGAATATCAGCAAAAAAAATCCGCAGTGGCAACTTACAACTAATGAGAGTGAAGAATTTCCTTTCTGGATGGAAAGTGGTCCGAGAGTTAATAATGATCCGTTGCGAAAATTCCTAGTTGCACCACGGCGGCGTGTTGATCTGGTTGCCTGGCTCAAACAACACCCTTGCTCTGATTGCTGGCAGGATGACGACTGGAGAAATCGTTGTAGTGATAGTTTTTCATCGACTTCCTGTGCCTTGCTCGCATTAACACGTGAAGGTGAATGGCCAGCTGACCGCTGGCGTGAAGCTCTACAAGCTTGGGCAGAGGATAAGCTTCTTGAACGCTCCTGGCGTTATATGGCCCCGGTTTTAGCCAATGCGCCGGATGATCTGGTCCAGAAATGTATGCACAGCATTAGTTGGTGGCTTCAGGCAATTGCCAAGACCTTTGGTGGCCATGAGGAGCTGTTTTTAGGCCTCTCACAACGTATTCTGGCATTTGACCTTGAGGATGGAACGTCAACCGATGACCCTGTTTTTCAGGCTATCAACCACCCAGTCGGGCACGTAACTGAAGCATTGTTAAGTTGGTGGTATCGCCACTCCCTGCAAGACGGTCAAGGTCTACTCGACAGTATTAAACCTGTGTTCACCAGATTGTGTGATACGCATATCAACAAATTTCGTCATGGTCGGGTAATACTGGCCGCTCATACAATTGCTTTATTTCGCGTGGATGACGTTTGGGCGATTAAATATTTATTGCCACTATTTGACTGGCAACAATCAGAAACGGAGGCGCGCTCGGCATGGGAGGGTTTTCTGAGGTCGCCGCGTCTCTATAGACCTCTGCTGGAAGCCATTAAGCAGCCCATGTTAGCGACAGCAGCACACTACGCTCAACTCGGCGATCATGCCCGTCAATATGCAGATTTCCTAACATTTTCCGCACTAGAATTGGGAGATACTTTTTCGGCTAAAGAATTCGAGCAAGCGACCAGCGCATTGCCACCGGAAGGTCTACACCATGCTGCGCAGGCACTGGCTCGTGCACTTGAAGGGCCAGGCGAACAGCGGCGTGAATATTGGAATAACCGCATACGGCCCTATCTAAAATCAGTCTGGCCAAAGTCTCGTGACAAAATTTCGCCCTCAATCTCGGAAAGTCTCGCACAGCTTTGTGTCGCAGCCGATGATGCTTTCCCAGATGCGCTGGCCGAATTGAAAAATTGGTTGATCCCAATTGATCACCCCGACTATGTAATACATCTACTTTATAAGTCGAAATTGCCGCAGCGATTCCCCGAGGTTGCTTTAGATTTCATGAGCAGAATAATTTGCGATAGCACTCAGTGGTTACCTACTGACCTCAATGAATGCCTTCAAGCGACCCAGAAGGCATCTCCCAATTTGCTTAATGATGCGCGTTATTTGAGACTATCAGAGTGCCTCAGACGGCATGGAAGAGAGTAGCCCATTCGGCCGAAGATAGAAAGTCGCCTCTTAGGAAAAGTGATGAGGTGGCGGCGAAGCTGGATTGCCGCAGGTTAAAAACAACACCAAGCCGACCAGTCTTTGTGCTGGTATAATTTCAACTTTTAGCAGCTTTCTGGGGAAACCATGAGTGAATGTAAGCACGATGACAACAACAATTGTATTTGCCCGGAATGTGGAACTGCATTTAACAAAGAGTGCGATTGTACCCATCATCATCCACCAAGAGGAATGGTCTCCCCTCTATTGACTTGTACTTGCAGTAAGTGCGGTTATGAGTGCTGCTGCGAGCGCGAAGGTCTAGCACCACTTTTGGAACCAAAGGGATCACTTTTGGAGCCAAATAAAGAGGAAGAAGAGGAAAAAGAGGAAGAGGAAGATCCATCATACTCGCCTAGTCATTCTTAAAATGACAAGATGTACTGACTATTTTACATACATGGACTCCTACAATTTTGCTAAGCTTTCACAATCAATGGTTCTGATAGTAGGTGTAGGTTGCTGCCATACATCAGGACTTTACTTGGAACATAGCCTCCGTCTCTGATGAAGTTCGCTGATCAGGGATCCAACCAAAAAACGATCTTTAATGATCGGTGCAAACGGCGGAATTTGAGCTGCTAACTCTTTACAATTGTGATCGACGCATGGCTTCTGCCTAATTCTCGCTATTTACTGCCGCTAGCCGGTGAGTTTTTCATTAATTTTGTCACTACTTGTTCCTGTACCCGGGCAACTCCAAGACTGACCAAAAGTTAGTCAATTTAAGACGATATTAAGTGCAACAATAAGTTGGGGCTGAATGTCACGAGATTGTCACAATGTTATCCACAGTTTTTGTGGATAAAACGCCTTAACTATATGTGATAATGTCCTTTATCACATATAGCAGAGACGGATTTCTTGGAAAAAATGGATTAGCCCATTAGACAGTCCGTATCTAAATGTCTAATCAATCAAAGAAGCCCTATAAGGGCGGATGCTCCAGCCCCAATAAGACTTCCTACAGTAGCATTTTCAAGGAGGCTTTTTAGTAAAGCTTTTGCCCCTGAATCACCACTTTTGGCGACTTCTTCAACTAGGCTTTGAATGCTGATATTTGCAATTTGAGAGTTATGATTTCCGACTTGAAACTGTTCTCCAGCAATCGAACCTATATTAAAAGTATTTGTTTGGGTAGATGGTTTGTGTACTGAAGCTGTCATATTTTCAACCTCTAGTTCAACCACATGGGGATGATTACCGATGCCCAATGTCCCACCTTTTCTAAATTTTGCATCAAGTACTTTAAATTCAATATTTCTTGAACCAGATTTTTCGATGATTACATCACCAATTCCTACATTAGGCTCTTCTGTGTAAGGAACTAAGATTTTATTCTTCGACCGTTGGCAGGCGTATTCGTGTCCAGATATGGTAATGCAGTCAGGAAAGAAAAAACTCATGTCGTCCATGTCGCTCAAATTGTTCATTTAATTTATGGTTTATGTATATGGTATTTTGCATAATAGCACAAGGTACGTTACTTTCATGGTTATGCGACTAGACAAAATGAGCCAAACTGTCCAATGTTGTGACAACGATCATAAGCGGGGCGCAGCTTTGCGCAGTATCTCACCGTTCAACACTGGACAAAATGAACAACTCCAATTTTTAGGATTCCGTCAGCACCCTTTGCACTGACGATGTGCCGATGCCGAGTGTCTTGCCGATTTTCACCTTCCCCATACCTTTATCCCGGAGCTTTTTAATCTCCGCTTCGACGTCCTCCCCATGTGGTTTCCGGCCAAGCCGCTTGCCTTTGGCTCTTGCCCTAGACAGACCTGACTTGACCCGTTCCTGAATCATAGCCCGCTCGAATTCGGCAAACACCCCGCACATATTGAACATGGCACGACCCGACGGGGTGCTGGTGTCCAGCGCTTGCTGATGCAGGTAAAGGTCTATGCTAAGAGCATGGAGTTCGTTGAGGAAGGACACCAGGTCTTGCAGCGACCGCCCCAGCCTGTCTACCGACCACGCAGCGATTACGTCGAACCGACGCCGAGTCGCGTCCTGCATCATGCGGGCAAAGGCTGGGCGCTTATCCCTGCTCTTTGCGCCACTGATGCCGTGATCTTCATAGACCTCGACGGTTTTCCAGCCGCAGCGTTTGATAACCGCGTCCAGTTCCAACCGCTGGTTGTCGGTCGTCTGTTCTGTGGTGGAGACACGAAGGTAGAGGGCAACGCGTTTTGTTTGTCTGGTCATGCCCGGATAGTATCAGAAGGACATACCGTAAACAAGTGCTTCCGGTATGGCTAAACCGCCACGCCGGAAGCCCCGTTTTTACTGGGTTATGGGAAGGGGAATTCAGAGGGGTTTTCGGTATGGGTCATAACCCTTGGGTTTCGGGCAGTGAATGGCGGCTTTGGGGAGTGGTGAACTGGTGCTATCGACCCTAAGCCGCCAAAAATGAGTCAATATGCAACGACAAGAAATTGTAAAAAGCTGTCATCAAAATGTAGGTGCGATTAGCTTGCGTAATCGCACATTTCGAAGCCAACATACCTCCGATTACGCTATCGCTAACCGGAGCGGGCTGAAATAAATAATCGGGGGAAATGGTTTGAAAGAAATATCGAACTCGGTCCCTTTAACTCGCGTTCATATCATTCCTCTTTTCCGCAAAGAGGAATGAAGCAAGCAGCCCGCGAGGGGAGCCTAAATCGCCGGGTTTAAAAATGGACATGTCGCCAAACACCAAAAAATTGTTCTTAGCTCGTGAGACACCGACGTTCAGCATGCTGGGGCTGCGATCCATGAATCCGCCGTCTGCGTCTCGAGAGTAAGTTGGGGAGAAAATTACCAACAAACGTTCGGCCCCTTGCAGGGAATGAACGGTGCCGACGGTCATCTCACCATCTTCTTTACCTACACGGATGCCGCGATCCACACATGCCTCAGTAATAGCGGCGACCTGCCCACCAAATGGTGTTACCACACCGATGATCTCATGTATTTGTTTGCCATACTTGGCTTCCAGCCAGTTTCGGTGATGAACGATCCATTCTGCGATGGTCGCTGCTTCAATCTTGTTGGCCCTACTGCCGCCACGACGCTCACATTTGCCGTCAATATGAAGATAGCCCATTGCAGGCAATCCTGGCGCTGAACCACGTGGCCCGCGCTTCGGGATCAGCTTGTTGTGATAGCAAAGAGCATTGCAGTACCCCACGATTTCGTCATAGCAGCGTCTGTGCTCGTAAAGGAACATGCCTCGCGCCAAGTCCTTGTCATAGTGATATCGAGTGGCTCTTTGAGCGATTTCCATAACACTACCTGATGCTGCAGATTTTCCAAGTTCTGCAATTCTGTTGTAGTTGGCCTGAACATCAGCGTGCCCCATGACATTGGCTTTAATCAAGTTCCCGACGTCCACCTGCGGCGTCATGCTCCAGATGGGCTCGAGTTGGAGCGTGTCCCCAATAACGAGTGCCCGCTTAGCCAGTGAAAAAGATGCGCCCGCCACCTCAGGTAGCACTTGCCCCGCCTCGTCAACGATCAGTAGGTCAATAAAGTCGTAGAGGTAATCCGGCACGAAATTGCCGCGCTCGTACCGACTTACAGAAAACTCTTTCGGCAGCATAAAAAAAGTTGAAACGATGCAAGGCGTAAGCATCATTCTCCGGCGCCAGCGTTTTTTGAGTGTCGCGGCACCTTTCTTGGTTTTTTCTTCTGCCAATGTATTAAGTGCCCCCTCCATTTCAAGGAGCCAACGCGCCTCCCAGTAATGGGTTGCATGAAGAAATGCAGGGAATCGAATGGAAGTATCTGCAACTTTGTCACATGCGACCAATGTCCTTAATTCGGGGGGAGTCTCCATTCCTAGGCAGTCGGTGGCATTCGCCCATTGAATTACAGCGTCACTGTGTGCCTTCATCACCTTCTTGCCACGCTGGAGATCAATCTTGAGGGCTGTCAGTTCCTCATTTATGCCGTCAACATTGATTTGTATTTCATTCGTGAATTGATCGACGCTAGACCACTGTTTATCAGGGAAAGGAACCGGCCATAACCTTTTCAAGAAGCTCTTTGCGAGCAAAAGGCGCTTTCTATTTACGGGGGGCAGCCACGACAGCAGCGTGTATAACCATGACTCATTTCCGAGGAACTCTTCCCACCTATCCATCAATGCCTTGTACTCACTCAAGGCGTCATCTTTGACAGAGACCGCGCTTTGACGCGCTGCAAGGGTTTCAGCAGGCGATGTGCCAAGCTCCTCATGCATTGCATGTGTAGCCAACTGCAATGGGGGCCATGCTGTTTCGATGGCCTTCAATTTTCTTTCGGCGCCCTGAATCAACATTTGTAGCTGAGCACCAATGTCCTTAACTGAAGGCTGAATGAGGTCTGGATATGCAGTATTTGCGGCCTTCAAAAACTCATCCTTAGCTCGGGTGTAATAGCTCAGTTCCTCAACAGTGCTGAAAAATGATCGTGTTTGGTACTTCCCGGTGGACTGTTTTTCTTTACTCGCTGATGGAAAGTACGCGCCAAAACTCTTGATGTCGGGCAGCCAACGCCCTGCAAACGGCCCGACGCCTGTCGAAAAATCTTTGGCAAAAGCGTCGATGATGTTTGTGACAGCTTGGTTATTTGTTGATGCTGCGGCAATCACAGGCGGATCGCCGCCATCCAACGCAGCGCGAACCCAATGCGAAGCAACAACCGATAGCAACATCGTTGTCTTACCAGTACCTGGCGGGCCATTGACTCCCAATATCTCACCGTGTTTGGATACAAGCTGGTGCGTCAAAGAATCGCGCTGCGCATCCGCCAATGGGTGGGTGTCTGAAGAATGTCCAAGTCGAAGAGAAAATCCTGAGCCGGGTGATAAACAAGGTTCTGGCGACTCAATATCTTCCGAGGTGTATTTCTCGAATAGAGGGGAAGATGGTGCTTGGGTCCTGATGTTATCGTAGAGCGCCAAAATGTGCGTGCTCGCGCCCACCACGTCGCTATCTTTAACGATGGCCCAACATTCGTCCATCTGAAATGGAGTCGTTTCCTCCGGCCAGCCTGCAGCGACCTTATTGAGCATCGCCTTGCAGTAATCCAAATATGCTAACCAACGTTCATGGTGCCATTCGTCAGCATCGCGTTTGCCAATCGTCTGTTTGTCAAATTTAGGCACATCGTGGTCAGTCAACCACACGTCTAAGTCTGTCACAGCCCCAACCGCAAAGGAGCCCTTGTCAAGTGGTTCCAAAATATCACGCGGGATGACAGTGTTTTCGTTCGGATAAATTCTCCCTTGACGATCCAGTACAGCTTGACTGACTATGGGCGTAACAACTTCGGGAATTCCACTTGATCTCGCTCTTCCATGCTCAAGATAGGAATGGTAAATGTAGGGACGGATGGTGATTTCCACTTCATCAACGTCTTGACCAGTCTGTTGGAAAAACGCCTGGATAAGTTCAGCACCGACCCGCCCATGTTGGAGTTCGATACCCGGGCGCAGGTTCAGCTTTTCAATATCTGTTCTTTTGAGTGTACCTTTGCCTAAATCGGCATCGGCTAAACAGATGCGCCAATATTTGGCGTATGCAAGGCTTTTTTGTTGCATCTACATTCAATCCTTTTTTCAGTGGGGAATACATTTACGGAAATTGTCAATCTAGTTGTCGCCTCAAAGCAAAAAACTTATGCGGCTATTTTATCTTGATTATCGGTTTCCTAGGACTTAAGTTGTTTTGGATTTCGGACGCATTGGCCGCCGAATGCAGCGATAATGACGCCGCCCAACATCTCAACGAGGCCAAGGCTGAACTCTTTCAATTAATCAACAAATCCCAACAAAGCGCCGCCTGAGCAACTACTCACAAAATATTTTCGCTTAGGCCCATGCCTGGATTGGAAAATACTGTTGTTGTACACAAGCAAAAGTCGGGTAAAGTAGAAAACAGGATTCCGCTTACCGTAGGCTTGGTCTATCTGTTTCCGCCCCTTTCGTCCGGCGGAAAGTCCGGGGTCAGGTCTTTCAATCAAGCATATATAGCTAACATGGAAGGCTGTTACCCATTCAATTGCTGTCACTCAAAACTGTACGCAGCAGTCCGCTTTTGGCCGAAATTAGGCATTCAAAATTTGGCCTGGGTTATATCGGAATTGGAGAATGACAGTAAAATGTTGCACCAAAAATCTTGATTTTTGGTGCAACAACAACCGATTAGATAGAACGTATCGTATGTCTAATGTTATTCGGACGATTAATATGCCCTATTTTTTATTTATCAATCAATTTGCCAGCAGACCAGACAATGAAGTCAAGCTTTTTTCTTTGATCAATCATGTTGTTATATTTTTCAAACTTCTTATCAAATTCCGATAAAGCTGGAAGCAAGAGTTTTTTGTCCAAGATACTCGAATAGTCAGAGGCAAGGCATTCGTAAAACGATTGAAAACTATCTAGTCTTTCTTTGATGGGCTTTGTTGAGTAAGGCGGCTTATATGAATACATCTTAGCTACCTCAGAGTCATAAATTGGCAAACTTGGATTTACTGTATTAGCTAGTTTTGTAACAAATGAAAACTGAAGACTATTTAACTTTCTATGGTTTTTTATTTGGTACAACTCCTCGCATATTTCCCGTAAATTCGGATCATTGCCTTTTGATGCTTCAAGTAATTCGAAGTAGCGGTTTTTGAAAGTGTCAGTTAGTCCCGCATTGTCAATTCGGTAAAATGAACGAAAAACAAACTGCAACAGCTTATTTTCGATCACTGATCCTTCATCAAACTGTCTCTTGATGAAACAGTAGACAGCAACCGATTCCTCTTTCAAGTTCCCAATGATTGACTCGGCGTTTTCGTTTATTTTTGTTGTGTCAAGATTCCAGCTCATGAAAAAAAGTTAGCAAGTTGTAAATTCCCATGCTATCAGGAAACTGGATAACTTTTTATTGTTATTAGTGACAAAATTGTTAGACATTCAATATTTTGTTTTTATGAGCTTTTTGTCATGTCTAAAAAACCTTCGTTTCTTAGACAATATCAAACCCTGGTGTAATTCTTGGTAAAACCTTTGAAATTTGCTGTGATGCTAAAGATTAACCATCGATCTCAATCGCCACCTTGAACCGGAACACCTCTCGGTTTCTTTGCTTGAAATTAATTATCTGGTTAGCAATAAAAGCCGCTATTTTCCCTGAGGCTTATCTATCTCACCATCATGCGCATATTGAATGTATGCCGCATATCAATCTGTCTTTGCTAAAGAGATATCTTATTAGGTTGGTAGATAGAGCTAAAGATATAATAAACATATCTGACACGAGTTTGGATAACAATCACCCATCTGTGCTGCTAGGCACACAGAAATTTTTCACAATTAATGGCATAGGTTCCGGATGTTTTCATTTATTATGACAAAACAACATTCTCGCGTGACACTAAAGTTGAAAAAGAAGTTATTTTTCAATGGCCATCATTTCACTAAATCTGTCATCTAACAATTATGTTGAATTTCCCACAAATTGATCCCATCGCTGTAAGTTTAGGCCCAGTAAAAATTCACTGGTACGGCCTTATGTACCTGATCGGTTTTGCTGCCGTATGGTTTTTGGGGCAAAAACGCGCCGAACAACCTTGGTCGCCGATCAAGCCTGAAGCCATAGAGGATCTGGTGACTTACGGTGCGTTCGGCGTAATCCTGGGGGGTAGGATCGGTTATATCCTGTTTTATAATTTTGAAGGATTCCTTAGCAATCCGCTTATCCTGTTTAAAATATGGCAGGGCGGCATGTCCTTTCACGGCGGCATGTTGGGCGTGTTTATCGCGATGTGGTTGTTCGCCAAAAAGCAGCAATGCAGCATGCTGCAATTGACCG
>Ga0208510_100178_pt1 | contig 32789 bp, 35 predicted proteins | sample LakWasMet33_HOW6_2_FD_183875 | JGI IMG/M metagenome (GOLD analysis project Ga0208510, IMG submission 183875) | Freshwater sediment methanotrophic microbial communities from Lake Washington under simulated oxygen tension - Sediment Metagenome... | ecosystem: Environmental > Aquatic > Freshwater >...
TACGCGTTACTCACCCGTCCGCCACTCGTCAGCGCCCGAAGGCCTGCTACCGTTCGACTTGCATGTGTTAAGCATACCGCCAGCGTTCAATCTGAGCCATGATCAAACTCTTCAGTTTAAATCAGTGTTGTTACTTAATAAGATAAGCAACCAATCTTGGCTCAACAAAAAACACAACGTACAAAAATTGCTTCTTGAATTAACGTGTTGTCTTATGTTGATGTTCTATCGCAAGATAAAGTCATCAGCACAAGCACCCACACAAATTATTTTGATCAGACTTTTAAAGAGCTAGACTTTCGTCTGGTTGAGCTGGACTATTATACAGATCCAATTCAGCGTGTCAACATTTATTTTCAACGTCCTTTTTAGCTACCCGGTCATCCTGACCCTCTTCCAAACCATCTTTCCCCGGAAGAGCCGACTATTATAGCTACCTGATACTATGTGTCAAGCTCTTGTTTTGCGTTTTAAGCGTTAATCAAAACTCTTCCCACTCTTCAATAGCTGCTGAGGGATCTTCCCTGGTCGCGCCATTGACTGTTGTCATGCTTTGTTTTTCTTGCATTGCTGTTCTTGATGAGCGGCTAGCCTCCCTTATATTGCCATCCACCTTAAATGAACCAACCATTATTGCTAAACTTTGAGCTTGTTCCTCAAGCGATTCCGCGGCCGCAGCCGCCTGTTCTACTAGTGCGGCGTTTTGTTGCGTGACATCATCCATTTGACCTATGGCTTGATTGACTTGTGCGATGCCCGTTCCTTGCTCTTCGGATGCTTTGGTTATGCTGGCCATCATTGCTGTTACCCCCCTAATTGAGTCAACAATCTCGGCCATAGTTTTTCCTGCATGATCAACCAACTTGGTTCCTTCTTCCACTTTGTCGACAGAATCCCCAATTAGGCTTTTAATTTCGCCAGCTGCTGCCGCTGCGCGTTGCGCTAAGTTACGCACTTCTGCCGCTACAACCGCAAACCCTCTTCCCTGGTCACCAGCCCGAGCCGCTTCCACTGCTGCATTGAGTGCCAATATATTAGTCTGGAAAGCTATTCCGTCAATCACTGAAATAATATCAACAATCTTGCGTGAGGAGCCGTTAATCTCTTCCATAGTAACGACAACCTGCTGAACCACATCTCCACCTTTGCCAGCTATTTTGGCAGCGCTAATCGCAAGATCATTAGCTCGCTTAGCATTTTCAGCATTATGCTGCACCGTAGCAGTTAGCTCGTGCATACTGGCTGCTGTTTGTTCCAAACTAGCCGCTTGCTCTTCAGTGCGATGCGACAAATCGTTATTCCCAGACGCAATTTCTTTTGCGCCGGTATTAATATTGTCGGATGCATCCTTAATTTGACCGATGATTTCTTTTAACTTAGCTGCAGTGGTATTGGCATTATCCTTAAGTTGACCAAATGTTCCTGAATATTCATTAGTGATGGTTTCTGTTAAATCACCTTGCGCAATGGCACTTAATACACGGACAACATCTTCAAGTCCGTCATGACAAATTTGCATCAACTGATTGATACCAGTGCCCGCCTGCTCATAAAAGCCACCAAGCTCACCTGCATCAATACGATATTTAAAGTCACCGTTAACAGCCGCTCGAATAGCATCCGCCACTTCCGTTTCCACTCTAATTTCTTCAGTGCGTTCTATCCATTCGGCCGCTACCCCTAAGCGACGATTTTGCTCATCAATTACCGGACTAGCCGTAATTATCAAATGGTGTCCATGTAAATTGAGATTAGATTTAAAAGATTCGGTAGCAGTCGAAAGTATATTTGCTTGATGCGCAGGTTTTTTATGAAATAAGTCTATGTTGCTGCCTACCAAATTCTCTACAGAAAAATTTGGAAGTTGCTGCTTAATATCAGGTTCAATTTTTTTCAGTAACCTGACCACTGCTTTATTGACATAAATAATCGTGCGATCGTTATCAGCAATCATCACACCGGTACTAACATTATCCAGCGCAATTTTAACGCGCGTCACTTCGTCAATTAATTTGTTTGCCGTTGCCATCCGCTCAACAATTTCTTGCTGCATTTGTTTCATTGCATATAACAAACTGCTTTTATCACTCGCATCAAGCTCAATCGTTCTGCCTAAGTTGCCTTTAGCTATTTCCAAAGCCATGCCTTTGGCGAAAAAAGGGTCAATACCTAATTGCTTGGCCAATAACTGTGTTAAATACAATGCAATAAAGACACTGACCAACAGGCCAAACACCGCCAACACCATCATATAATTAGCTGTATCATCAGCGGACGTTGCAATCGCACTGGTGATAGTTTTCTCCTGGCTAACGGCTGTGTCTCTAAATTTTGTCATCCTTTCAGCAAGGGCTAATGACGTCTGGTCAAACTCTTCCATGATGACATTACCGGACTGAGTGCCACCACTGATATAGGCGGCCGCCATACGCTTGCCAGTGTTATAAAACGCCTCAAAAGCTTGCTCAATCGCACTTAATTCTTCTAACTGCGCACTGGATAATTTATTTTCACGAAATTGCGTTATCGTTTTCTTGAAATCAACCGCAAACTCCTCGGCTTCTTGGTACCCGCCATCATTATGAGTCGCAGACACATCAGTTAAAAACTGTTGTACCTGAATAATATCCAGCGCCATTTTTTCTGCCGCCCATGCTTGCGGCGACACCACATCGCGCAGCTCTGTCATACTGCTTCCGGCATTGAAGAATTGCCGTACAGACAATGACATCAAAATCATCATTAATAGAATGATGCTGCCAAAGCCCATCAACAACCGTGCTTTAAAACTTATAAACCCTTTCATCGTAGAACCCTTGGCATACTAAATATTATCGTTGGATTACGTAACAATGCTCCTACTGCCAAAATTTACAGCTGCTTAATCAACCGAGCCAATTCATTTAACTCACTAAGTTGATGCCCAGTGATGTTTTGATCTCGCTTTAGCTGTTCAATCTGAGTATCGATTTTGGCAACTACCGCCTGCTGTTCACTTTGACGAGTGCGCAACTTGTCTATCATGCCGGCAAATGCCAGCCCCAACTCCTGAAGCTGATCTTTTTCTCGTAGCGACACCAGCACTTCCAAATCGCCATCGCCCACTTGCTCACAAAGCCTTTCAAAACGATATAGCGGCCCGGCAATTTTGTGCGACGCGTATAAAGCTGCAAATACCGCCAACGTCCCGGCGATAACGATGGCAACCACGTTACCAATAAAAATAGATAGTCCCAATCGATCCCAAGCATTGACGATATTGGCATGAGCAGTTTGCGACTGGGCTTGTAAATCGCTACCGGTTATCCAAAAAATTAACGCTGCGGAACATAATCCAGATAATAAAATCAACAAAAAAACTCCGACAATAATGCGTGCCTGGAAGGTTTTGTTTATGAAAACGTTACGACGTTTAAAAGGAACATTGGACATTATTTAGACCCTTGATTTGAATTGTGACAAATTAAGCAAAGCTCGCCGTCGACATTATTACGGCGCAGCAAAAAACTTTTGTGTAGCCGGCCAGCATCTAGCAGTCGGTCCATAAAACTGAAACTGGCTTGTGGTCGATCGCTGACCAGACTGCCATGTGTGTAATGACAAGTTAAACAAGATAGCGTGTTTTTCTTACCCAGAGGCATGTCGGCTGGAATTTCAAAATCAAGCTTTAAGCCTGTTTTATGACCATCTTCAGCGTTATGACAACCGGCACACATTGCCACACCGTCATTATTGAAGTCAGCCATATCAGCTTGCTTATTCTTAGTCTCTAACGGCTTAGCCAAATCATGCTCCGGCTTAGCAACATGACAGCTAAGACAGTCCGCGGATTTGCTGGTTGCAGAAAGCGTATGCGGATTATCTGCAGCTTGCACGGCGAACGTAAATTGCAGCAATAAGCCCAGGACGAATTTCAACATCAATTTAAATGCATTCGTATTCATAATTAAAAGGCCACAACCAATTGAGCTATTCCTAGGTTTTTATCAAAGTAACGCTCTTGTGTTTGCGTCCCTAGTGAATCGGTATATTCAAACTTAAGTTTAAAATATTCATTGAACTTGTAATTTAGGCCGAAAGTTAACGCCGATACATTATTAATATCCACCAGCTGGCCGTCATAGTCTTCGGCAATTCTGTTATGCGGTTGCCATCTGCCATAACGGGCAAAGGTCGTTACCGGATAACCTATAAAATTTTCAAGATCGGCCAGCAATGTGGTGTGATAGCCAAGTTCGTTGGGCTTTCCGTAGTCGATGTCGTCGGCGATAAAATTATCATGCGCATTGCGCCACATCACTTCGTTTTGTAACTTTAAGAAGCTGTAACCTAGGCTTAAATCCGCCCCATACACCGAATTTCTGATATTTCTGTTCTTATCAAGATCACTCAAATGCGACACGCCAAACTCAATACCTTCTGAAGTATTTTTGTGCGTGCGATAGGTGTTTTGTCCGAGTGACATACCTAAACGCCCGCCCACTGAAGTACCGTCTTCCGCGTACATGGCATCCGTCCAAAACACCGAGTAGTTGAACATGTCCCAGGAACCGTAAGAACGCACACCATCACCGTTATAGCCGCCAAATTGCATTCTTGACGTAGTAATAGGCGCTGTGACTGTTACGCGATCAGTGTTGGCGAAGTATTGATAATCTGAAGAAAACGGTAAATCAAAACGTCCACCTTGAACGTGAAGACCATTGGCATTAAAAATTCGGCCTCTGGGCGGAATAGAATCATCAAACATGTGGTAATCAACCAAAGCAACGGCAATGCCCGCACCACCGGCACCAATACCGCCCGGTCCACTACCACCACAGGTTATCGCCGCAGGTGCTGAATAGTCTGTACCCGAAGAATTACCACACAAAACGAGTGCCGAGCTGGCGGCAAAATGATCGTTATAAGCGAACTCCAAATCCAACTCTACAGAACCGACACTAAACGTCTGGTCGGTAGAATTATCAGTTTTAGCATTCACGTCAAAAAAGCCGCTGATATCCAAGCCCTTTTCTTTAGCGGCTTCTCTCAGCTCTTCGATTTCTTCAGTTAGCGCACCTAGTTTGCTGGAAATTGCCGGTTCAGCGACATTTTCAGTGACTTTGCCTGTTGCAACCGGCGCTTTTTCTGAAGCTTTAACGGTTGACCCTATGTTTGTGCTTACTTGAAGTGGAGGTCGCGAAGGCGCGGCTGCCTGTGGCGTATGTTCTAGCTGCTGGATTCGGGCTTCGAGCTGCTCGATTTTTTGATCCTTTTCTTTTAACAGACCTTCGACAATCTGGCGAATATGTTCATCAGAAACATTTGCCGCGGTAGCGGCATTAGCAGCCGATACCTGCATCGCCCAAAAAATTGCACTAAAAATTAAAGTCTTCGCCAGAAGATTTATGCGGGAACCAAGCATAATCAATCCATCTTGTCTGTTATGTGTAAATCAAAAGTAGTTCACATTTTTTAATCTGACAATTAACACTTTGAATAGAACAATTAGATATTGTCCCCAATTTTCCATAACCATTGATAATTTAGTGTTAGAGGAAAAAACTTATTTTATTAACTTGTCGTTCTCTTATTACCCTTGCGCTATATAAATAATTGCCGCAAAAAAAAGGCCGTACAAATTAATGTACGGCCTTTGCTTTAAAACTTATCGATTTAAACGACGTTTTTAATGTCGACTTTCAGCAGGCGCCCCATCTGATAGGACATCAAGATCACCCCAACCCAAGCGGCGATGAAATAATTCCAGCAACAAACCCCAGCTTTGTAACGCTAAAGCTGGGTCATAGCGTGGGCCTTCATCACGCATAAAAGCATGCTGACCGTTAAACTCATGCCATGTGAAGCGCGTACCCACTTCTTCAAGACGTGCTTTTAACAGGTTGCGACCTTCTAATGGTACGTGCGGATCTTGACGGCCCCAGATGTGTAGCAATTCACCTTTGATTTCACCCGCGCGATCCAAAGAGTTGTCGTTAGTACCCAGACCTAAGCCTTTTTTGTGAATATCCGTGGCATAGAAACAGGTTGTCGCTAATACGTCCGGATTCATCGCGGCGCGGAACGCAAGGTGTCCGCCAATGCAAATACCCATTACACCAAGACGACCAGTGCAATCTTCACGTGATTTCAGATAATCAAGCGCTGCGCGTGCGTCGGTATCATAAGAAGAAAGTTCCTTGGTAATTTTGTGCGAGTTACCTCGAGTGGTGCCTTCTTCATCATAAGCAAGCACGGTGCCGGCGGGCTCAAGCTCGTGATAAATTTCCGGGCAGGCAACAATAAAACCATGGCCGGCAAGCATTGCTGCAGTACGGCGAATAGGGGCGGTTACTTGAAATATTTCTGAATACATCAGAATCGCTGGATATTTTCCTGGCGCCGCTGGGCGAAAAATATGCAGGCGCATATCACCCGTAGGCGTATTGATGTCGGCAATTTCATTGTCTTTAATAAGCATATTTTTGTCCTTTAACGTGGCTCGATTTAATTTTGACCTGACTTATTTTTATAGATTGGTCAACGCGGCATATTATCACGGTGCTGATTAACGCTGTCCAGCGCATGACCAGATTGACCGCAATAGTCAGACGGCAGATCCGGCGTCGTTTCAAACTGAAGATATTCCCGCAAAATATAAATATCAATCGGGTTTTCCGGCTGAATACGAGCAACCGGCAAATCTGCGCCTTGTTGCCAGTGTTTAACAACCTCTTGTTTGTTGCCGCCGGCAATCAAAAAAATGACTTCATGGCTGGCACTTAATGCCGCCGCACTGAGAGTAATGCGTTCTTGTGGAGGTTTAGGTGAGTTGTAAACAGCATGCACCAGTTCATCTTGTTTATGCTGGTGACCCGGAAACAAGCTCGCAGTGTGACCATCTTCGCCCACACCCAACAGCACTAAGTCAAACGGTAGCGCCGCAGCGACTAATGGCTGGTAGAAAGCCGCCGCAAGCTCGGTACCGATTTCGGTAGGCATGGTGTGGATTTGTGCTGCAGGAATTGCCACTTTGCTTAGCCAAGCTTGATTAGCCATAACACTGTTTCTGTCAGGATGATCAGCGGGCAAACTGCGCTCATCACCATAATAAATCACCCACTTTGACCAATTGGTATCGGCTTGAGACAACAACTGATAAACATGCTCCGGCGTTTTGCCGCCAGCCAATACCAGTTTGAACATGCCGTGATCGGCAATAGCCCGTTCAGCAGCATTGAGAATTTGCTGACAAGCAGCGACAGCAATTTGATCGGCATTTTCAAAGGCATGCCAACGGCTGTTTTCTTGCATTTATTTACACTCCGGATTTAATGAACTGCGCCAAAATTGCGCTTCTTTTTCAAATAGCCGGTTGTCTTCAGGCCCCCAGGAACCAGCGGGATAGGTTGGAATGTAATCCCGCTCCATCGCCCAAGTTCGGAGAATAGGGTCAACAATCCGCCATGCATATTCTACTTCATCAAAACGTAAGAATTGCGAACTGTCACCTCTGAGTACATCCAGCAACAAGTCTTCGTAAGCATCAATGGCTTTTTCATTTTGATTACGGAAACTGGCATCCAGACTGCGGGTGCGAGTTGCCATTTCCAAACCAGGTTCTTTGACGGTCATTTCAATGCGGATGCATTCTTCCGGTTGAATGCCCAACAGGACCCAGTTTTGATTCATACAATGAATTTCGGTATCACGAAAAAACTGCAGCGGCGGATGGCGGAAACAGATGGAAATGGTCGACTGCGCTTTAGCCATGCGTTTGCCGGTACGTAAATACATCGGTACCCCGCGCCAACGCCAGTTGTCGATGTAGAGCTTCATCGCGGCGTACGTTTCGGTGACACTGTCCGCAGGGATTTTCTCTTCCTGCAAATAGCCTTTTACCTTCTCGCCATTGACGACACCTGGTCCGTACTGTCCGCGAAATGCCGAAGCATGAACAGCGTCTTTCGGAATAGGCCGAATCGACTTTAATACTTTAACTTTTTCATCCCGTAACGAATGAGCCTCCATCGACACCGGCGGCTCCATCGTTACCAGGGTGAGCAGCTGCAACAAATGACTTTGCAGCATGTCGCGCAAGGCACCGGAGTTATCGTAATAATCACCCCGGCTGCCGATGCCAAAATCTTCGGAATGGGTAATTTGGATATGATCGATATAGTTACGATTCCATAACGGCTCTAACATCACGTTGGCAAAGCGAAACACCAACACGTTTTGCACCATACCTTTGCCCAGATAATGGTCGATGCGGTAAATCTGCTCTTCGGTTAAATAATGACTAATACGTTTTTGCAAGGCTTGCGCACTGTCCAAATCATAACCAAATGGCTTTTCAATAATCACCCGGCGCCAGCCGGTTTCTTCATTGAATAAATGATTGTTGCTTAGCAATTCCATCACCGGCCCGAAATCGGACGGACTAATCGATAAGTAAAACGCGATATTTTTGGGGAATTTCTTATCGGCTAAGGTTTTAGCCAAGCTGCTGTAACATTCCGGATCCTGTAAATCGCCGCGATGATATTGCAAGCGCTGGCTAAAGCGCAGAAACACAGCTTCGTCAAATTCCGTTTTGATTTTGCTTTCAATCATCTCCTTCACTTCCGCCAGCCACTGTTGCTGATCCCAGGGCCTGCGACCGATAGCCAAGATTTGTGTGCCTTCCGGCAATCGACCAGCTACATCTAAATGATAAAGCGCCGGCATCAGCTTAATCCGGGATAGATTTCCGGTCGCGCCAAAAATTACGTAAGTACAGGGTTCTGCATTCATTCGGAAATCTCCCGGCTTATATTTTAGTTATTGTTAGGGGCACAGCCATGTGTAGAAAAAAGCCGTCCATGGTTACAAGTTTCCCATGGACGGCTTAACAGAAAGACTCAGACCGTATAGGTAGTCGACGCAGTTTTACCGCCGTGGCCAGTCCAATCGGTATGAAAAAATTGGCCTCGGGGTTTATCGATGCGCTCATAGGTATGCGCGCCGAAATAATCCCGTTGCGCTTGCAGTAAGTTGGCAGGTAAGCGCGCACTGCGATAACCGTCGTAATAGGCCAGTGCCGAGGAAAATGCCGGAGCAGGAATTCCTGACTCAACACTTAAAATAACTGCTTTGCGCCAACCAGCATCGGCTTGCTGCATTGCCTTCGTAAAGAAATCAGCCAACAGCAGATTTTCTAATTCAGGATTAGCATCGTAGGCGTGCTTGATGTCATTCAGGAACTGGCTACGAATAATACAGCCGCCGCGCCACATCAGGGCACATTCACCGTAATTAAGTGACATGCCGTATTCTTTGGAAGCCTCGCGCATCAAACGAAAGCCTTGTGCGTAGGAAATAATCTTGGCCGCATACAAGGCATCATGAATAGCTTGGATGGTGGCTTGTTTGTCACCATTGAAAGCGGGTATGACTTTAGGTAAGCGTTGTGCAGCTTTAATGCGCTCATCTTTCAACGCCGACAAACAACGGGCAAACACTGATTCGCCGATCAAGGTCAACGGAATACCCAAATCCAGCGCATTGATACCAGTCCATTTCCCAGTACCTTTTTGTCCAGCGGTATCGAGAATTTTTTCCACCAGCGGCGAGCCGTCCTCATCCTTGTACGCCAGAATGTTGGTGGTAATTTCGATGAGGTATGAACTGAGCACACCGCGATTCCACTCGGCAAAGATTGTATGCAGTTCGTCTGCACTTAAGCCAAGTCCTTCTGATAACAATTGATACGCCTCACAAATCAGCTGCATATCACCGTATTCAATGCCGTTATGCACCATCTTAACGTAATGACCGGCGCCGTTATCGCCCACCCATTGGCAGCAAGGCTCGCCGTCAACCTGCGCGGCAATCGCTTGAAAAATCGGCTTAACTGCAGGCCATGCCGCCTTATTGCCGCCCGGCATAATCGATGGTCCATTGCGTGCGCCTTCTTCACCGCCGGAAACGCCCGCACCTACATAAAGAATTTGTTTTTCTTTCAGCGCAAGAGTGCGTCGGTTGGTATCGGTAAACAACGAGTTACCACCATCGACAATAATGTCACCCGCCGACAACAACGGCACCAACTTATCAATATACTGATCGACCACTTCACCCGCTTTTACCATCAACATCACGATGCGCGGCGATTCTAAACTTTCGACCAACTGTTCCAACGAATGCGTGCCAACCACAGCCGTACCTTGTGCGGGACCGGCCAGGAATTCGTCGACAACGCTGGTAGTCCGGTTATAGACAGCCACCTTAAAGCCGTGATCATTCATATTCAGGACCAAATTTTGTCCCATTACTGCCAGCCCGATTAAACCGATATTCGCTTTCATATTTTGCCTAGTAAGATGGGTTATTAGATGCATTAGAATTAATGCTGCGCCGTGTGAAGCTTCCTTTAAAAAAACCTGCTTGGCAAGAATCTTTGCCTTTCAAATCAAGATATCTAAGTTTTTATTGCAGCTTATAAGTTAGCACCCCATTTGCTCTGAAGATAGTCTCGGCGAACATCAAAAATCCGTTTTAACTTATCCCCTATCAACAGTGAATGCGTAAGTTGCCCTAGCCAGCTCAGCGGCATCGCATAAAACAGAATGTCTTCCAAGACAATGCTGCCTTTAGTTTCTGTCAGGCGCACTTCATGGCTCAAAAACTTAAACGGACCAACACGTTGTTGGTAAATAAAACGCTGCGGCACATCACAATGACTAACTTCCGATAACCAGGCCATCGGTATGCCAAACACAGCTTTCATCCGATAACTAATCATCAATCCTGCATAAATTGAATCAGGCACTGGCGAGATAATCTCGACATTAAAAAAATCCGGTGTCACTTCATTCAGATGATAGGGTGAAGAGAGAAACGCCCAGGCTTCTTCGCGGGTTATATTTAGTGGCTGCCGCCGGTAAAGTTGATAAATTTTCATGATGCTGTAAGGGCTATTAAATTGAAATCTAAAAGGCTAATCTATCGCAAAAAAAATTTTGCGATAGATTGCTTAATCGTAAGTCGCTTTATTAAAAGCGTTTATAACCCCAAAGCTTTTGCTACAAATGCTGGCTAGCTTATATTTAGCAGGTTGTTCGATGTTTGGCGTACGCACCAGTGAAGAAGCACCGTTTACAGTATTATTAGAAAACGGCGATATTCAAATACGTCAATATAAAAAGTTGCTGGTCGCCGAAACTGTTATCGATGCCGATTACGCAAATAGTGGCTCGATCGGCTTTAATCGGCTGGCCGGTTATATTTTCGGCAACAACATTAGCCAAGACAAAATAGCGATGACCACGCCGGTATTTCGCGAACAAGACAGCGAAAAAATCACCATGACAGCCCCGGTATTACAGGAATAAACCGGGACAAAATGGATAATGTCTTTTGTTATGCCGTCAAACTACACCCTATCGACTTTGCCCCAACCGCTAGATCTCTTAGTCAGAATTAAACAAATCCCCGGCAAAAAAGTAGCCGTACTGTGCTATTCGGGTACGAGACTGTGAAAGAATTCGAGCCCATCATCAATGATATAATATTACCCATTATCCCATTGATATAAAAAGAATAAATGACTGCTAAGAACTATAAAGTGGGCCAGAATCGCTACCAGTCATCGCTATTGCCACCTAGCGTGGATGAGTATCTATCCGAGAATAATCCGGTACGCGCAATTGATGCCTATGTGACCACTCTCGATTTAGTGGAGCTGGAAGTTCAAAAGAGCCATCCAGGTCTGGCGGCCGGGCAACCGGCGTATCATCCAAGCTTGCTGATCAAGCTCTATCTTTACGGTTATATGAACGGGATTCGCAGTAGCCGTAAGCTGGAGCGCGAGGCGGTTCGTAACCTTGAGGTGATCTGGTTAGCCGATAGCCTGCGGCCCAGTTATAAAACCATCGCCAACTTCCGCAAAGACCATAGCGCCGCCTTAAAGGCGATCAACAAAGACTTCATTCTGCTCTGTAAACAGCTCAACTTGTTGGCAGGGGACGATGTTGCTGTCGACGGCAGTTTCTTTAAGGCCGATGCCAGCAAGGACAGTATTTATACCGCTAAAAAACTGGAACAACAACTGGCGGCACTGGACAAGAAAATCGAGGCCTATCAGCAACAATTGGCCACGCAAGACACCACTGACGACAGCGCAGGCCTTGGCAGCTTGGTTGAGGATCCGGGCTTAGCCGAGAAAATTGCACGGATTAAAGCGAAGCAAGCCGAGAAAAAAACCTTGCAGAATCAGCTAAACGCTTCGCCAGATAGCCAAGTTTCAACGGTGTATCCGGATGCCCGTTTGCTGACCAAGCGCGGTCAAACCACGGCGGGTTACAACGTCCAGATTGCGGTGGACGGCCAACACAAACTGTTGGTAGCCGTAGAGGTCACTCAGGAAGGTAACGATACCCAGCAACTCATGCCGATGCTGGAAAAGGCGCAAGCCGTCTTACACTCTGAACATCTCACCGGACTGGCCGATTCCGGTTATTACAGCGGCGAACAGATTAAGAAGGCCCACGAGCGACGGATTGAAATTTACATCCACATTCCCAACAAAAAAGGTATTGCTGAGAAAGAAGGACGTTTTACCCGAGACCGGTTTACCTACGATAGCGTAAACGATTGTTATCGGTGCCCACAAGGCGAACAGATTGCCCGCTGCGGCAAACTTCGAGCACAAGGACATCGGAACGCCTGGGTTTACAAAAGCAAACAGTCCGTCTGTAAAAACTGTCCGTTGCGCCCACAGTGTCTAAAGGAAAATGCAACCTACAAGAAACTCGAGCGCGGGGAACATGAAGCCCTGGTTGATCAGCATCGGGAACACATGAAAGGCACCCGACCGATGATGATCAAACGTAGTAGTTATGTTGAACACCCCTTCGGCACCCTCAAGCATCGAGCGGGCATGCACCATTTTCTGATGCGCGGGCTCGAAAAATGCCGAGGTGAATTTAGCCTCATGGCCTTATGTTACAACTTGACTCGAGTACTGAACATACTCGGTGTGGCGGCCTTTAGGGAGTACTGCGCCCAGCGGTTAGGGAGTGGCGCAAAAAACCAGGTTTTTGCCTAAAATGGCTGAAAAACTAGGCTTAATTAGCGAGTTTCGCTTTACCACAATTGGGCTCTTGTAACTTATGAAATCCACCTACTAAACATTGGTCTTCACAAAATAGAACTATGCCCGATTCTGGATTCTTTCACAGTCTCGTTCGTTAAATGAACAAATAATTGCCGAAAAAGCTAACGTCTTAATGACATGGCTTGAGCAAAATCATTATCAGATATTATCCAAAGCCCGCTCTGCCGCCTATGATCCGCCCTGGACAATACCTTTATTGCGCCGTAATGAAGTGCATACTGATGTTGAATGAAACTTAAATTTTTTGTTTGCCAGAAATAAGTCGGTTTCTTGTAATTGTCGAAAGCTATAGGCCATTAGCTTAAGTAATTGCATTACAATGCCTAAGCAACGGCAGTCAGCTAATCGGCGCTGTTAATAAACTCTATTAGAATTGCTGACTGGAAAACAAAATGACCAAGACATCAATCGTTCCACTCGTTGTTGATTTGGACGGAACACTGACTCCCACAGACACCTTAGTCGAATCCATAGTACAACTTGGCAAACAACATCCTTTTGATCTCCTAAAACTACCCTTTTGGCTCCTTAAAGGACGGGCTGAATTTAAAGCAACCATAGCAACGCGATCGTCGCTGCCAATTACCAATTTACCCTACCGTGTAGAGTTGATCAGTTATTTACGCAATGAAAAGCAAAACGGCAGACCATTGATTCTTGCCACCGCTGCAAATAGCAGCATTGCCACGGCTGTAGCTACGCATCTTGATTTATTCGACATGGTGCTTGCCAGCAGTGAACACAATAATCTTAAAGGCACTGCCAAACTTGAAGCGATACAGCAATTAGTCGGGCCGGAATTTGTCTATGCTGGCGACAGCAAAGCAGATCTACCTATTTGGCAGGCGGCGCAAGCAGCAATTTTGGTCAATACATCAAGTAATGTCAGCAGTACTGTTCGTAAAAACACCCCTATCGAGCTCGAAATTCCAGCAGTTAAAACTGACATCAAAATTTGGTTACGCGCTGTACGAATACATCAATGGGCTAAAAATTTACTGTTGTTCGTACCATTATTGACAGCCTTTTCATATCAAGATATCAGTAAATTGCAATCTATCATGCTGGCTTTTTTTGCCTTTTCCTTAACGGCATCAGCAACATATATGGGGAATGACTTATGGGATCTAGAAAGCGACCGCGCTCACCCTCGCAAGAAGTATCGCCCATTTGCCAGCGCAAAGATACCCATCCTGAAAGGTGTTGCATCAGCGGCCGGGTTATTAATAGTTGGATTAGTGCTGGCAGCCAATGTATCACTTAATTTTTTCTGGATGTTACTGTTGTACCTAATCGTGACGACGGCCTACACGTGGACACTTAAATCCTATGTATTAATAGATGTCATAGTGCTTTCATTGCTTTATACCTTCCGCATCATTGCTGGTTCAGTGGCTGTGGAGATACCAACTAGCTCCTGGTTACTGGCTTTTTCGGTGTTTATTTTTTTCAGTCTCGCTTTGGTTAAACGCTGTTCTGAACTTGTTACTATGCAGCAACAGGGTCGAGAGAGCACTCATGGTCGTGATTATCGAACCACTGATCTGGTTGTCCTGTGGCCACTGGGCATTGGTTCAGCATTATCTGCAGTAGTCGTTTTTGGCCTATTCATCAGCGCCGCCGAAACTCAGCCGCGCTACGCCAGCCCACAAACATTGTGGTTGGTTGCGGTTGGTTTGATTTATTGGCTGGCTCGATTATGGATTAAAACAGCTCGCGGAGAAATGCATGACGATCCGCTTGTATTTGCGGTTCGCGATTTCGGTAGCCGCATCACTATTTTTTCAATGATTATTGCAACCCTTGCAGCCCACTTCATAACTTTGGAATAACTCATGCGCATTTTGTTAATCGCTGTCATAAGCATCATTCTTTCCGTCGCCGCTCAATTTTTTCTGAAAGCAGGTATGTCGAATATAGAAATCAAACAGGCATTGGCTCAACCTTTAACGATACGTCTGCCTTGGATTGTACTGACTAATAAATTCATATTTAGTGGTTTTGCGCTTTACGGGCTGGGTGCCGTCGTGTGGCTGAAGGTATTATCAACCTGGGATGTCAGCAAAGCCTATCCGTTGGTTGGCTTAGGATTTGGCTTGACTGTAATCGTAGGTATGGCTTTGGGGGAAAGCGTATCTGCACTTCGTGTACTTGGGGTACTGTTAATTTGTGAGGGCGTATGGTTAGTGGCGAATTCTTAAAAAAGAACAAAAATATATTTAGAGCATTCAACACCCGTCTGTCAGGATTTCCCTGGATCATTTTGACGGCAATTTCAATATTAGTGGCCGTATATTTGCACTACAGATCGCCAGATTTTCCATTTTCACCGGATAGCGCATTTTATATTGAGCAGGCTAGAAATTTGGTTAATTCCGGCTCAACCTCAACTACGCCTTACGGACTATCCCCAAGCGACACTGACCAAGTTGAAACTGGGCTATTTCCAATAGGCTTTGCAATTGCTATAGCTGCAATATCTACAACTGGTATTGACGCAAAAGATGTTGCGATAGGAATAAGCCATTGGTCTGCTATTCTACTGCCTTGGCTACTGTATTTATGTTTTCGTAACGCGTTGGGCGCTCGCAATGCGTTAGTCGTTGCCGGTTTAAGCGTCATATTTCCAAGCGTACTACTTAACTCATCAACAGGGTTAACTGATATGTTTGCTCTAGCTCTTGCTGTGGCAGCCATCGGCTTAACTTTAAATTCCAGATCAACTTTAGGTTTGATTAGCGGTGGACTTCTCGCTGGTATGGCATACGCCCTGAGAAATGCTCATCTGGCTTTGTTAATTACAATGGGGGTATATTTTTGTTATTTATGGCTTGTAAATAACACAACTAATCGACGTGTTATTTACAACGCCGCCAGTCATTTTTTGGGGATAGCAATTATTGTGTTCCCTGTATTAATAAGAAACATATATTTATTTGGCTCACTAAATCCGTACCAAATGCCTCCAAGCACTATCGGTTTTGTCGAAAATTTACGTACTTATCTTCAGGTACTAATAAAAGATGTAACCGCATGTAGCGAGTGCGGCAATTATATCGCTTGGTCTGTTCCCGGGCTTTTAGCGCTTATCTTAGTAACCAGCTGTTTATCTTGGCTATTTATAAAATATGTCTGGCGAAATTTGGCAACGGCTGGACAAAACACCATCGTTATTTCTACGACCTATGTCCTCATTGGCTCTTGTATCGTTATTGCTGCACGAACTCGCTATCAATGGGGTGAGGTAATCAATATTCGCCACACATTGCAATACACGCCCTTTTTACTAGTGATTTTACTTATACCTGCTTTTCAAAACTCAACTGAGTTATTTTCTAAATGGTTAGGCAAAATCCAGTCCGTATTTATCATCATATTGTTTTTATTTCATATAAATTTCGCACTATTTTCAGAAGCATTTCAAGCTAGAAATAATGATTCTCCAATCCTTACTAATGCCTATACAACCGGGCAAAAACATTTATGCCCACCTGAAAGCAATACCTTTCTAGTATCGAATATTGCGTATTTGTTTCGTATAGAATGTGGTGCGCGAGTAAGACAAACCGAGCCTGTCAATATTGTTCACAACAAAGAAATGCTAGCTTTAGTGGCTGCGAATGAGGGGCATGATGGATTGATGGGTACGATAGCCAACATTAAGACCCACTCAATGAACAGGCCAATTCATGCTGGTTTTTTTCCCGGCCGATTTGGCTTGGAGGCAAGTGATTTTCCAATACCAGATGTTGATCAAAAAAATCTACTTGATTCTGGCTGGGAGATAGTTAGCAATGACAAACATGGGCTTCTAATTCAGTATCCAAGAGATAAAAACTGACGGACAAAAACCTAGTTCACGAGGACCAAAAAGTGCTAAAGCCCAACTGCTTCGCTCACTGCGGAAAAAGCAAACTCGCTTCAGGCAAAACCACCAACGAATCCCCAACACGCATCACGCCGGTCTTTACTACCCTAGCAGTCAAGCCGCCATGGCCGCGCATGGCGTTATAACCGCCCGGCCCTAATATCTGTTCCATTTTTGAACACGGATGACAAAGGCCGGTGGTTTGTAGGATGGCATCGCCGATTTGAAAAGTGTGATCTTTTAAAGCCAGCAGGTTGATACCTTTGATGACTAAGTTGCGGCGCAACATTTCCGGGGCAATGGTTTTGCCGGTCATCGACGCCAGCACCGCAAGGTGTTCCCACTGGATTAAGGTGACTTGGCGTTTACCACTGCTGCCGTTGTAACGATCGCCTATTAAGCCGTAGCGTTGGTCTGCCAAGATTTCATCGACAGCGATCATCGGCTCGCCTCGCGCGGGCCTGACACCGATCCAGACCAATTCGCCTGGATTTGGAAAGGTTTGCATCAATTGCGCGATAGTTAAATTATTCACCAGGCCTTAACTCTGCAATCAGCCTGTCAATCGCTTGTTCTTGCGCCAAAATGCTCTCACACAAATGAAATTGTTCCCCCGCCCGACGCAAATTTTGTTCAGGCTCGGTCACTTTAAAATAGCGGTTGCCTTGCAAATAGTCGGTGTAGAAGCGCAGGCCTAATTCGAATGGAATCAGCCGAATGGCAGGGCAGAGGTATTGGTAATCGTGGTCGGTAAAAAACGCCGCAGCCTCACTTAAATAACCTGTCAATAAAGCTCTGCAACGTTCCAGATCAAACTCACCAGTATATGAATTGTGGCAGCAGGAACGCACGCAGTCGCCCAGATCATAATGCACCAAACCTGGCTTAACGGTGTCCAGATCAATGAGGCTGATAACTTGCAGACTGTTTATATCAAACAAAAAATTATTGAGCTTGGGGTCGCCGTGAATAACCCGCAGGGATAGTAGCCCTTGCTCTTTAGCCGCTTCCAGATCATCGGCACGGTGTTGAAACCGGTCGATAAATTCCGCGCAATAAGGATCTTGTTTTACCAAAGTGTGCGTCAGCGCCTGCCGGTACTGCTGCAAGTAGCCTGGGGTAATGTGAAAACCGGGCAAGGTATCGTGCAAGGTGCCGGGCTCAAGATCGCTTAACAAGCGATGGAAGTGGCCTAGTGCTTGACCTGTCTGCCGGACATCATCCAGCGTGCGCACAGTTTCAAGGCTTTCGCTGTCTGGGATAAAGCTCAATGCGCGCCAGGCGCCGCCTTGCTCATCTTGATATAGAGAGGCATCGGTAACTGTGCTTAAAATCTGCGGCAGTTGCAATCTGACGTCCGCACTGTTTTTTTGCGCTATATGCTGACTGAGCGAAACCAAATTGGTCATGATTTGCTCAGGATTGGGAAAAACCTTTGTGTTGATGCGTTGCAACACAAAGGTCTGGGAGCCAGACTTGACCAGAAATGTATCGTTGATCAAGCCATTGCCAAGCGGAGTAATATGGCTGGCAGAGTCGGCAAATTGTCTGGCAATAGCGAGTAATTGGTCTGACATGATTTTAACCAAATCTACTTCAGGCTTTAATCAATGCGGCCAATGCTCTAAGCGCTTTACCCCGGTGACTAAGGGCGTTTTTAGCCTCAGCTGATAATTCTGCGGCTGCGCAATCCAGTTCCGGCACCCAAAATATCGGATCATACCCGAAGCCGTTTTCGCCTTTGGATTGATGCAGTATCCGCCCCTCCCAAACGCCTTGCGCAATCACCGGCAACGGATCTTCTGCATGTTGCATAAACACCATAACGCAGACAAATCGAGCTGTGCGTTGTTCATCCGGCACGCCGTCAAGCGCCTGTAATACTTTTTGCAGATTATCCCGGTCATTAGCTCCGGCACCTGCATAGCGCGCCGATAATACTCCCGGTGCGCCGTGCAATGCATCCACCACCAAGCCGGAATCATCGGCAATCGCCGGAAGCCCGGAATGTAACGCTGCGTTTCTGGCTTTAATGATGGCATTTTCGACAAAACTAAGACCGGTTTCCTCAGCTTCAGTAATGTCGAATGCCGATTGGGCAACGATCGGATAGTTCGGTAATAAGGCCTGAATCTCCCGAATTTTGCCGGCGTTGCCGCTAGCTAAAACAATCTGTTGCAGAGTCGGTAACATTAATCGTTGGTTCCTAGGGCGATGCGTTGTTTTTCCATCAATTGGGTAATACCCAAGGTTGCTAATTCCAGCATTGCATCAAGCTCTTCTTTTCTGAAGGCATGGCCTTCCGCCGTGCCTTGTACTTCAATAAAGGCAGCAGCATCGTTCATCACCACGTTCATATCAGTTTCCGCATTGCTGTCTTCGGCATAATCCAAATCCAACACAGGCACGCCATTGAAGATGCCCACAGAAACAGAAGCGACTTGACCATGTAACGGGTTGGTTTTAATTTGCCTGCGTTTAAGCATTTTGTCCACCGCCAATGATAAGGCGACAAAACCGCCGGTAATAGCGGCAGTGCGGGTACCGCCATCCGCTTGTAATACGTCGCAGTCGATAGTGATGGTGTGTTCGCCCAAGGCTTTTAGATCTACCGCCGCGCGTAGTGAACGACCAATCAATCGTTGAATTTCCAGAGTACGGCCACCTTGTTTACCGTGGCTGGCTTCACGATTCATGCGGCTGTGCGTAGAACGCGGCAACATACCGTATTCGGCAGTTACCCAACCTTCGCCTTTACCCTTAAGAAATCGCGGCACGCTTTTATCAACACTGGCGGTACACAACACTCGGGTGTCACCAAATTCAACCAGAACCGAACCTTCGGCGTGCTTGGTAAAACCGCAGGTAAATGAAATTTCTCTGAGTTGATCTGGATTGCGTCCGCTAGGTCTCATGTAGTTCTCGGGTATATTGAAAAAGCGCAGAGTATACCGGAAGCGCACACTATATGGGCGCCTACAAGCGAAGCTTTGGGGACTAATACAATGCGCGTAGCCGTTCATGGTTCAACAAGACACCGCTTAACAACTCAATTTCCAACCAATGCCCGTTGTAATTGCCCAACCGATTGCGGTCGTTGTTGCGGGTGTAACGCCATGGCCCAATCGATAGCAGACAACAAATACTCGGGGAATTTACGTTTGAATGCCTTAACGGCAGGCACCAATGGATCTTGTTTGACCCGTTCAGTTGCCGCGACCGGCGTTTTACAATCCAGACAGGCGCGCATGCTGGCTCCCACTGCATAAATGTCCGTCCATGGACCCAGCTGGGCATTCAAATCATGCTGCTCCAGCGGCGAAAAACCTTTGGTCAGTACCTTACTTTGCTTACTTAGATGCGTTTTTGGGTAACTTTGGATGGCGCCAAAGTCCAGTAACAATGCATCATTACCGGGACGCACCAAAATATTGGTCGGTTTTATATCAAGATGAATAAATTGATGTTGGTGAATATGCGCCAACCCCGCCAGAAGAGAATTAAACACTGCCAACAAAAATTGCTCAGTCACCGGCAGCATTTTGGTGCTTAAAATTTTGTCTAAAGTGACGCCATAATCGTAGGTCATCACCATATAGACCGTGTCATTAGCCTGAAAAAAATTGGTGACTTCGACAATATTGGGATGTTTTAAGGTGGATAACACTTTAGCTTCTTCAAAAAACAGCGCTCGGCCACGCTTAAAAAACACCAGTGATGCCTCGTCATTAGCGACCACCAGATTATTCCAGGTGCGATGCGCAAGCTTTCTGGGTAAATATTCTTTAATCGCCACCTGCACTTGATCGGCCAGCTGCCGCGCCAAGTACACCGAACTAAAGCCACCGTGCGCAAGCTCCCGCTCAATCATGTACTGGTCTATAATGGTCCCAGTTTGAAGATAATTCCATTCCTTAGGATAAGTGTCCGGGTCGTAGTATTCAGTCATTTACCACATTAAGATGTTAATAGAGACCCTCCGAGTATAGGTGAAAAATGATAAGAAGCATGACCGCGTTTGCCGGTACAGAAGTAGAAATCGGCAATTTAACTCTGACCTGTGAGCTGCGCTCGGTCAATCACCGCTACTCCGATATCAACATCAAGTTGCCAGAACGCCTCCGATTTATTGAATCCGAATTACGCACGCTGATTGCCGGCAAAATCAGCCGAGGCAAGATTGAATGCTCGTTAAATTACAAAAAACAAGCCAAAGACGGACAAACCTTTATCGTTAACACGCAAGCCGTGGCAGCACTTTTATCGGCCACGGATGCCATTGAACAACAAATGTCCACCGCCTTGTCGTTTTCAGCTCTGGATGTACTGGCTTTTCCGGGCATTCAACAAGAACCGGAAACCGATAAAGAAGTGCTTGCCGAAGCAATTATTGAACTGGTCACACAAGCATTGGCGCAGCTGCATGAAGTCCGCGGCAGAGAAGGCGCCCAGCTTAAATTATTGATTGAAGATCGCTGCTTCAAAATGCAGCATTATGTCGCTCTCGCCAGCAAACGCCTGCCCGAGGTATTAAATTCACTACGTCGCAAACTGAAAGAGCGCATCAGAGAGCTGGTTGCTGAACCCAATTTCGATCGGCTGGAACAAGAACTGGTGCTATTGGCTCAAAAGCTCGACATCACTGAAGAGCTCGACCGCCTGCAAACTCATATTACCGAAGTACTGCGGGTACTTAACCAACCAGAACCGGTCGGCAGACGCCTGGATTTTCTGATGCAGGAATTAAACCGCGAAGCCAATACTTTAGGCTCCAAATCTCAAGACAAAGATATGACGCAAATATCCATTGAGCTTAAAGTGCTCATTGAGCAAATGCGCGAGCAAATACAAAACGTAGAGTAAAGTAACAAGCCGCACCACACGACACCGAAAACAAATAGAAGCCGCTAACCATGCGGCTTTTTTGTTTTATACGATTCCACATAGCACCATTGAATAACTTATTTATTGTGTACCAAGACGAGTACCAGTAAGCTTACTGGTACATATTTACTGGTACACACTCGGAACCGGCATGGCAAAGCTAAGCGACATACAGATAAGAAGCTGGATAAATAAAGGCGAACGATTCGAGGGCAGAAGCGACGGCGACGGGCTTGTTCTTAGTTATCGAAAAGATTTTTCCGTACCTCTTTGGCGGTACCGGTATCGGTTTTTAGGAAAACAGCGGGTTATGAATATCGGCACTTATGGGCAGCTCTCTTTGTCAGACGCTCGGAAGATGGTTAAAGAACTAAACGCGCAGGTTTCTTTAGGGCACGACGTAGCCGCCGAAAAGCAAGAACGAAAAGCGGTAGCCGTGGCAAAGATTGAGGCTAAGAAAAACGCCTTCACCGTGGGGCAATTAGCGGATGAATACTTTCAACTACGAATTTTGGGCCACTGGAAACACCCCAATATTGTCAGGTCAAGAATTGAAAACGACATTAAGCCGCATATTGGGCAGCTAGCAGCTGAAGACGTAAAGCCGGGGCATATCGACACCATGCTAAGGGCAATCGTTAAGCGTGGGGCGCCTACAATGGCAAATGACGTTTTGCGGTGGACTAAGCGAATATTTGATTATGCAATCAAGCGGCACATAGTCCAGTACAACCCGGCTTCAGCTTTTGACCTATCAGACGCGGGCGGCAAAGAAACAGCCAGAGCCCGCGCACTGTCACGCGAAGACATGGTTATCTTGTTTGAAGCCATGCGGAACACCAAAGGCTTTACCCAAGTGAACATTGTCACCGTTAAATTGCTGTTGTTGCTTGCCGTGAGAAAAAGCGAGTTGATAGGGGCAAGAAAGAATGAATTTGATCTTGATGCGGCGCTTTGGCGATTACCCGCCGAACGCACCAAAACAGAAGCCGCCATTACTATTCCATTACCCCGGCAAGCAGTCGAGGCACTGCGAGAATTGCACCGGCTATCAGAAAGCAGTGAATGGTTATTGCCAGCCAGAAAAGCACAAGACCGAATGATTCCACATATCCACGAAAACACCTTGAATGTAGCGCTTGCCAAGGTCAAGCCAAACATGGCCGGTGTAGAGTCGTTTTGTATTCACGACTTAAGGCGAACCGCTCGAACTCACTTAGCAAGGTTGGGCGTTGAATCTCACATTGCCGAACGCTGCTTAAATCACAAACTCAAGGGTATTGAAGGCATTTATAACCAGCATGACTACTTAGACGAGCGCCGCGAAGCCTTAAAGCTTTGGGCCAATTTTGTTGAAAGTTGCGAAGCGGGCAAAGACTGGAATGTAACCCCGATCAGGAAGAAAGCCTAAGTTTTAAAATAGTCATTACCGAATAAACCGCGCCTAGCCCGACGGGGCGAACATGGGAACCCTTTCACCCATTGGCGCGGTTTTCTTTTTTGAAAGAACAGCCGGGAAAGGCGGAATTTATGAAAGACCATTTAGAGCGCTCAAAATTAAAAGACATTGACGAAGCAAGAGACATAACTAAACAGGCTTTATGGCCTCATATGTATAGGTCTTACCTTGAAGAAATTAGTAATAGCGTTTACTTTCCTGTTTTATGCCCGGAATTATCAGGCTGTTTTTATGAAGAGGTTAAAGCTTCAGAAACGTATAAATACGACCCCGATAAATATCAAGATTACATCGAATTTTTACAAAAGTACTGCACTAACCCAGCCAGTAATCCAGACTTTTCTATAATTCAAGTTCCCTATGATTCCGCAGTCATTAAAGAAATTACTGACTACAACCAAATTTCATTGTTTGAAGTTGCTTTGTTAATTGGCTACCGAATCGATAAAGACCCAAGATTAATACTATTTACTTGTCCTGATTTATTCACCGATGCAATCGTAAATAAGTTGATTGACCCTAGAGACCCGCTCACTTTCATTCCCTATAGTAAGCTTCATAAATCAGCGCGACTCATCAACGGAGTAGCATTATTCACTAAAGACATGCCTGATTTATCTTGGCAATTAACACTTAAAGAAGCCGCCGAATTTGCGATATTAAAAGGCTATCCTGAATATCTTTTTTCCGATCTATTGAACGATACTGAAAAGCCAAATAATGAAGATTCAGAACCAAGCGGACCGACAAACGAGGAACAGAGCATCAGCCCGCCACATCATCTACAAAAGCGGCCTATCTTGACGAAAGGCACCCGATGTTTAGTTCTGAATTATTTATTGCAATTGAGGCATGGAAGCATGTACTAGATGGGAATCCGTACAGACCCAAGAAAGGAAGCCGGAAAGGTATTATTGAAAAATGGCTTAATGAACATCACTCTGAATTGTCTGGAGCAGCAAGACAGAGAATTACGACCATGATTAACCCAGATAAAAACGGCGGCGTTTCCGCCTCAAGTGAATAAACCTATCTACCCATAAAACGCAGTATATACAGGGCTTAGAGCAAACCTAACTACCCTATTTCAAGCAAACCTACAGAACTGTTTGAGCTATTCAGACAGAAAACATGCCCACACAATAACACCTGATTTTAACCCGTAACAAATCAGGTGAGCCATGCATCAAAACCCAATACCAACCACCCAAACCGACCCACTAAAAGCCGGTAATAATCTTCGAGTTTCCACCTTAGCGCCCCGCCTAGGCATTTCAAAAAACACCATCTGGAGACTTGTTAGAGAAGGCAGGTTTCCAAAACCCATCAAGCTATCTGAAAAAGTAACCGTATGGAAAGCCGCCGACGTGTTGGCATGGCTGGACAGCAAGGAGGCGGCGTAATGCCTATAAAATCAAAACTCGAAACCTTGCCCAATAATATTAAAGACGTACTTATTGAAAAAGCCTTGAGCAAGGAAGGCTATCAATCAATTTCTGACTTTCTCAACATCCAGCATGGCATAAAAGCGGGAAAATCCGTTTCTTGGAGATTTTGCAAAGCCACCCGCGACAAATACGGCGTTCTTGTTGCATTAGGAATGCCTATCAAAGAAATCATTAAAAACAGGCCATTAATTGACGCGCTAGGCGTTGAACAGGTCAAACAACAGCTTGTTGCTAAGCTTGCCGAAAAAAGCCCGTTATTGTTCGCCTATCTTGACGATAAAGAAGGCAAACAATGAGCAAAACCACCCAACCAACCCAACTCGAAAGAATCAAAGCCGACTTGCTTAACGGATGCCAAGTGGATTCGGTAACAGCTTTTAGCAAGGGCATAACCCGGCTTGCCGCCATTATCAAACGCTTAAGGGAACGAGGCTGGCCGATTATTACCGATCAGAACAAAGGCAACGGCATTGCTAACTATTCACTGCCTGAAGGCTGGCAACCAGACACAAAAAAGCCCCGGTAAACGGCACATTTACCAAGGCTTTAGCTGAACTGATTACCAATCATCTAGCAAATAACCAGCGCGGCTAAGTCTACAGGCCGCAAGGCGTTTTTTCAATGACACTCAACACGCACCACTTGACACCGGCAAATATTGCGGCGATTATCTGCCCCGTCGATGCCACAGCAGCGGCCGGGATTTGCACCCCGAATATAGGCCCACAAAGGCCACAATCACACGTGGTTTTTTTGTGCCCATCAAAAACACAGGCGGCATTATGCCGACGTGTATCTGTAATGGTGGGCTGTATTGGGCAACCCCTTAAAAGGTTGGCCGGTGCCTATGCCGGTAGTGCAAACCTGATACAGTCCGCCACCCAGCGATTTGCACCAAAGGGCGGCGGTTTATCTCTTCTACATAGGAGTACCCGCAATGCGTAATCACGCCACAAATCCGGCTATATCCAGCCAAAATAAAGCCAATCGTTATCAAACCTTATTCAATCTGATTAAACGCACCCCGCAAGGGCCGCGCGTAATCTGCCAAGATTTAACCTTCGAGCAAGCCATCAGATTAATTGCTGAAATACCCGGCACCTTAGCGCTTAAATTCTCAAAAATGGGGGCGTTGCTATGAGTGCTCAAAACTACCCAGCCACAAACGCGCCACATGGCCCGGGCTGCTTACCCCTTAATGATGATGCCAAGCAACCCATAAAATTGCTTGAGCGGCGCTACAGGGCGGTAAAAGAAACGTTCGAAATGATGACTGTCTTTGCAACCCCAAGCCCAAAAAGCGCGACGGCCATGGTTGAAGATGCCGAACAGCTGCTTGATGCGGCAAAAAAGATGCTTGTGGCCATAACACCCAAAGAGGTTGAAACCGGCTTTAATGCTAACCCGCCCCGGCGTATTTAACTTGATGATTTACTCAATCAACAACAGCAAGAACGAGGCTTGGCGCCGTTACCGTTAGAGCAAGACTTATTGTTAAAACGTGTGGCAGACGGTGGGCACTCAGGGCAATTTTTAGCGGATGCGTTTATCAGTGCATACCGAACCGGCGAACCCTTCAGCCACAGCCTAGGCGAACTGATTAAGCTGGATGCCGAAGGTTTTCGACTATTCCATCAAATCATCCATATTCGGCATATTTCAGGATGGAACGATGACACCCTGTATCAAATCGAACAACAGATTAAAGCCATCACCAAGGAGGGCAAATAATGAGCGACGCGACTAAAACCCTAACTATTGACCAGCTTGACGAAATCCACACAATACAGCGTTGCTTGTCGGCTATCACCGATCTAATGCACCCCTGCGATGATTTACACATAGTTAACCGCGACGATTTAACCTTGTTGCTGGGTTACTTTTCCAATCAGCTGCAGAAAGCAACCAGGGGCGGGCAATGAGCAACGCACCAAGCAGAGCGGCTGAAATGGAACGCTTGCGGCGTGAGGGCATGGCGGCGCATGTATCGAAAGAGAAAGCCGAACAAGAAGCCAGAGAAGCCGCGCTTAAGTCTGCACCTAGTCAAAAAATAGATGATTTATTCCCCAATATGTTTAGCGGGGTTCACCTGCATGATGAAATTATCGAAGATACCGTTATAGCTCCGCCACAACCTACACCGGGCATGTTTTACGGCATTGTGGGCGACGTGGCGCGGATTGCCGCCGACGGCACCGAAACCAACCCAGTGGCAGCGGCTACCGCTTACTTATCGTTTCTGGGTGCGAATGTGGGCCGTGACACGTTTTTATTGATTAATAACACTTATCTCACCACCCACGGCTTTTTACGCTGCATATTGGCCGTTCTGGGCGCGGTGGCAAGGGCGATTCTCAACAGCTTACCCAACGCATTCGAGAATGCATTGAAACGCGTGACAGTAGCTTGTTAAGGCTGAAATACAGCGGCGGCTTATCATCACGCGAAGGCTTAGCAATGCTGGCGCATGATGGTCACGGCGAAAGCCCGGCGATTATCGACAAACGGCTTTGGATTGTCGAAAGCGAGTTCGCCAACGTATTGAGCCAAGCTAAGCGAGAAGGTAACACCTTATCCTCTGCATTGCGCGACGCATGGGACGGCGGCGACATTAAACCGGCCACCAAAAGTAAGCCAGTAGGCGTTACCAGCCCCCACATAGGCATTCATGGCAACATCACACCAGGAGAGCTTAACAGCCTGCTAAATGCCCGCGAAATGTCCAACGGCTTTGCTAACCGTTTTTTGATGATCTGGGCAGAAAACACCGGCTTTGTACCATTCCCCGCGCCAACACCAGAACGGCTTATTGACGAGCTGGCCACTAACACAATAGACGTTATCCATTTTGCAAAAGGCGGCTATCCAAACAGTAAAAACGGCTTAGAAATGAATTTAAGCCAAGCCACTAAAGCGCTTTATACGGAGGTGTACCAAGAACTTAGGCGACCACTGGAAAGCGATTTTATCACCGCCATGCTCGAACGCCGGGCACCCTATGCGCTACGTTTGGCAATGCTGTTTGCGCTTACCGATCAAACCCGCGTTATTGAGGTCTGCCACCTGCAGGCGGCGCTAGAGTGGATAAACTACGCAGTCAATACTGTTAAATTTGTGTTTGCCGATAAGGCCAATAACACCCAGCAGGCAGAGACCCGGCAAAACGCCGCCAAAATCATGGCGTTTTTGCAGTTACGACCTGAAGGTTCGGGAATGCGGGAACTTACCAATGAATGTTTTCAAAAGCACAGCAGCAGCGAAAAAATAAATAGTGCGCTGGCGTATTTATTGGCCGAAAATCCCCCGCGAATTATCCAAAATCAGGAATTTACAGGCGGAAAAGGCAGGCCAAAAACCACCTATATTTTAAAAACAGGTGCGGACAAAATAAATAATGCTCAAAGCCGCGCCGTGCCTGAGTTTGAGCCTTGCGGACTAATTGCAGACAAAATGCGGACTAATTCAGGCGAGCATGTGCAAAGTGCATTTAGTCCGCAATTAGTCCGCACTGATGAAAACGGCTGTAACCCAGAGCCGGTAAGGGCTGGCGATTTATTTAATTTGTCCGCACCTGATTTTAATAACGCGGACGACAAAGAACAGGGAAAACCACCACCAAACCCAAAAAATACAGCCGCTAAAAAAGGCGCAATTTAGCCAAATTTAAATCATCGACTAGGCCCGGCAATCTGTAAAACACCGTTACAGGTTGCCTTTTTTGTTCCAACGTTACCCATAAGGGGGCGGTTATGCGTTTTGATGCAAGTTACTTTATCGACCTTTGCCAAAAATCAGGCTTTAAACTCAGCAGAGAAGGCGGCTTGCTGCTCTATAGCACTGGCAGAAAAAGAGTTGAAGGCGCTGATTTGTTTATTGATGCCATGCGCCAACACAAAACCGAAATCATGCCGCTTCTTGAAGATGTCAGCGCAGTTAAGCAGCTGGATTTATTTGATAGCTAACAACTATACTGCTCGAGCCGTGAGCGGTTGTTTCCAATGGGAAGGGTTACGTGCGTGAAAGCGCCGGTATTATCCGGTTCGAATCCGGCGCCGCTCATGGTTTTAATGGAAAAGGGGATTGCTGCTTACTTTGAAAATGCATGTAACCGGGATTAAAAGAGATAAAGCGGTTTTTTTCGGGATTGCTTTAATTCATACATTCAGTGTAATAACAGGTACAGGCTCATCTCCACAGCATTGAACCCAGCGCTTCTTAGCTTCCACTTCTCCATATTGCTCAAGCCATATAAAATATGTATCTTCTTTGGATGCATAAAAAGTTGTCTTAATGGTTTCTTCAACTATCTCAGGAATGCATATTTCGGTAGTCATTTTCTTTCCGTTTTTTCATTAGCTCATCAGATATGCAAATGGACAAACCGGGAAATTGTAGGCATAGACACGATGCAATTTTTTTAGATAGTGTCAGAGCCGCGCTTTCAGATACCCCGGCCTTTACCAATTCTAACGGCAAATATTCATAAATCACCACTAACAATAACGGCTGCTTTTGTTGTGGCAACCCGGAATCATTGTGACCTTGTTTCTGAGTGTTAGCGACCCTCATTTTTTTAATAATCGAGTAGATTTGTTGAACGCTTAAGCGGTATTTTAGCGATAACTCACTTTGATTAACGCCTGTAAAATCATTAAAAATTGATTCGTTGCGGCGCTTTATCGCTTCTCTATCCACTGTGGGTATATACATCAATTGACCACGGAAATTAAGCCACAAGCAATTGAACAAAGCACATGCGGCGGCTATAGCCGTTTTCTCGTTATGAACTGCAATAGCTTCGTTATAAATCAGCGTTTCTAGTTCCTTAATAATATCTTCAGAAGTAATCATGTTAATTATTGCCTTTGGTTCACTTAATATCATTCAGTAACACGTAAGCCCCCGTTTTATGTGTACCAAGGCGCGTACCAGTGAAAATACTAACAAAAACAATAATTTTATATATCAATAACTTATCTAATCACTGTAGATTCAAATACAGCCGCACCACACGACACCGAAAACAAATAGAAGCCGCTAACCATGCGGCTTTTTTGTTTTATACGATTCCACAGCTTCATGCCACTAAAGTCAGGTTATAAATAGATTGTTATTGCCGTAAAAAAGGATCACTAAATAACTTTCTAACACGCCAGATGTGCGGGATAACTCCTACAATTACCATTACCAGTTTTGTGACTATACTTCTGGAATTCGTTTAGTTAGCCATCGCGCTCAGTTAAACGCCATTTTCAAAGTAAGCAGGGTTGCCATCATGTTTAATAATCTCACCATCAAAGCCCGTCTATTTGCTCTTATTGGCTTTTTATCGGCATTTTTAATACTCATTGGTATCGTTGGTCTAAAGGGCATGAGCGATTCCAATGCTGGATTACGCACGGTGTATATCAACCGAACAGTCCCTTTAGTTCAGTTGGCAGAAATTTTAGATTTATTAACGAGCAATGTCATTGAGTTGAATTTAGCTAGCAAGCATGATCTGCGGCTGGAAGAGAGCAAAAATCATCAAAGTGCCCTGTCTAATCACAGTAATAACATTGATCAAAACATTGTCGTTATTAATAAGCTTTGGGAGGCTTTCTCAACAAATAATCTATCTGCAAACGAAACAGAATTAGCTCATGAAGCACATCAATTAATACAGGATTTTTTAAAAAATAACGTATTAGTAGCCAAAGAACTCTATAGCCAAGGCCGATATGGCGAAGCCAACATCTTCATGACGGCAGAGCTAGGGCCTAAAGCCGATAAAGTCATGGCGGCGATGGATAAATTAAAACAATTACAAGCCGACGTTGCCAAACAAGAATACGAAAACGCTGTATCGGATTTTGAGCAAACGTTATTAGTTAATATTATTTTGATAGTTTTGGCTGTAGTTTTAGCAATCATCTTTGGTTTGATAGTCATCCGTAATTTGATGAAGCAATTGGGCGGCGAACCTAAAGATGTTGCCGATTTAGTCAATAGGGTTGCGCTCGGCCAACTAAATAATGTCATAAACCTTATCCCTGGCGACACCGATAGCTTGTTGTCAGATATGAAAAACTTGCAAACGGCTATTAATGACTTGGCTTCAGCACAAAATCTGATGGCCAAAAAGCACGCAGAAGGCTGGATTTATGAACAAATCGATGCCTCAAAGTTCCCCGGTACTTACGGCAAGATGGCCAATGAAATTAATGAACTGGTCGCCACTCACGTCGCGGTAAAAATGCAGGTTGTCGATGTTGTCGGAAAATATGCCAAAGGTGATTTCTCTCATGAAATGGACCGTCTGCCCGGTGACAAAGCTAAAGTAACTAATGCAGTAGATGCCGTTAAAACCGCGCTGCTTTCTGTTAACAATGAAATCAAGTCGTTGGTTGAAGCCGGTGTAAAAGGTGATTTTTCAAAACGTAGTCATGCCGATCGCTTTGAGTTTGTTTTTAAAGACATATTGACTGATATAGATACCTTAGTCGCCACTTGTGAACATGCTTTTGACGATACCGTGCGCGTTGCCAAAGCCCTGGCGACCGGTGATCTTACCCAAACCGTTACCAGAGACTATCCCGGCACGTTTGGCCAAGTAAAAGAAGGTTTAAATACCACAGTAGAAAACTTGAAAACCATGATTGGTGAAATCAAAGAAGCGAGCGATTCGATCAGCAATGCCGCCAAAGAAATCGCTGCCGGCAATAATGATTTATCACATCGTACCGAAGAACAAGCCGCCAGCTTGGAAGAAACCGCCGCCAGCATGCAAGAGCTTACCTCTACCGTGCATCACAATACCGAAAATGCCAAACATGCCAATGAGTTAGCAGTCAATGCGACCGATGTTGCAGCTAAAGGAGTTCAGGTGGTTGGGCAAGTAGTGCAAACCATGGAATCGATCCATGATTCTTCACGTAGAGTCGTGGACATTATTGGCACGATCGACGGTATCGCTTTTCAAACTAACATCCTGGCCCTGAATGCGGCTGTCGAAGCCGCCCGTGCCGGTGAGCAAGGCCGTGGCTTTGCAGTCGTTGCCGGAGAAGTGCGCAATCTAGCGCAACGCGCGGCTGCCGCGGCTGGAGAAATTAAAAACCTGATTGGCGATTCCGTGGAGCAAATAGAAGACGGTACTCGTCTGGTAACGCATGCAGGCAAAACCATGAGCGAGATTGTTAATTCTATCCATGGTGTGACCATGATCATGTCCGAAATTGCCTCGGCTTCGGTGCAGCAAACCGCGGGTATCGAGCAGGTAAATCTTGCCATCGGCCAAATGGATGATGTCACTCAGCAAAATGCCGCTTTGGTTGAACAAGCCGCCGCCGCTGCAGAATCTCTGGAAGAGCAAACCCAAAACTTAACAGCAACCGTTGGGCAATTTAACGTCGATGGCCAAAGTGGTGGACGTTCTAGTCATCGAGCCGCTGCTAGCGTTAGCTCATTTACCAACAAACCCGCCGCCCCTGTTAAAGTGCAAACTTACCAACCGCAATCAGCACCTGCGCCAGTTACATCAACTATTAATTTTGAAGATGTATTGGAAAAACATTCTGCATGGAAAGTGAAACTGCGTGCAGCGATAACTCAAAAAGAAGAACTTGATGCCGCCACCATCTCAAAAGATAACTGCTGTGATTTTGGTAAATGGCTGTATGGAGACGCCAAAGCACAGGTCGGTCAGCGTGCCAGCTTTACCGAGTGCGTCGCCAAGCATGCGGCGTTTCATGTTGAAGCAGGCAAAATCGCTACAACTATCAATGCCAAGAAATACCAAGAGGCTGATCGTATGTTGGCCGGAGGATCGCCATTTAGCAATGCATCCAATGACGTTGGTATTGCCGTTATGCGCTTGAAAAAAGACGTTAATTCGCCAGTCAAACCAAAATCGCAACCTGCTAAAGTAACCAGTAGCGACGATTGGGAAGAGTTCTAAACCACTGAGGTCAGTGTTTAGGATTTGGTATAAATAAAATATTTGATACCCAC
>Ga0208510_100205_pt1 | contig 28327 bp, 26 predicted proteins | sample LakWasMet33_HOW6_2_FD_183875 | JGI IMG/M metagenome (GOLD analysis project Ga0208510, IMG submission 183875) | Freshwater sediment methanotrophic microbial communities from Lake Washington under simulated oxygen tension - Sediment Metagenome... | ecosystem: Environmental > Aquatic > Freshwater >...
CGTATTGTCCATAATGCCATGGTTACGATGACTCCAGTCCCTTCATTCAATTGGCTATTCGTTGAGGGATTCAGCCAGCCCTGCTTCGCTTTCGACAAGAATTTCCGGCTCCGCCAATAACCCCGACTCTTCTCTGGCTAGGCGTACTTCTTCACCTCGTCCCTGCGCATAAGCCGCCTGATGCGCTCGCTGCTCAATCGATACAATCCGCCGTGCCAGTCGATGCAATCGTTGTTGCCATTGATACCTGGCAACCGAACACTGTTTGCTGGTTAAAATCTGGCATAGCCATAAGGTATCCATGGCAATCATCAACTGATCCAGTAAGCGGATCAACTCCACAAACTGCGCAATCTGCGGCGATGTAATACGCGCTTTGAAATCTGTCGGGTGAGTATATCTCGGGGTTTCAGCGATGCCATTATCGGCGTTGAGTTTGTCTAGCCGGGCTTTTTCCTGCTGTAGCTGCTGCGCGCAATCGGCGATCATGTTGCTGACCAGCTCTTCAATATCGTCAATGGCTTGCTCTTGCCCAACGATTCGCAAGGTGACATCGATTGCATACAACGAACGAATTAAGCGGCCATAACTTTTGCGGATTACCCGAATGGCTTGTTCGCTGTTGATCTGGATGCTGCGCTCAAATACCGGACGGCTGATTACTGGTCGAACCAGCTTTTCGGGTGGCGTAGGTTCTGCCATATCTGCTCCTTAAATATTTCGTGGAATCATCCTGAATAATAAGGGCCTACATCGACAAAATGGGTACGGCAGATAGCCGTTCTGCCCATCTGCTGCACCCAAAGTACAAACAATTTGCTTTTAACTATCCCAACATTTCACTGCGTCTTTTTTGATGCGATGAACCGGCTTCATGTCGGCGTTCCGCTATTAGGCGGCGTGGATGGTTTCCATCAACGTGTCGGATGCGTTAAGCCCGATGTGATTTGAATGCGTTATGCATTTTGTTTTTCAATCCTGTCCTGGGAAAGTCACTTCCCCGGTCGGGGGGTTTGTGCCTCCAGGACTTTGCCCACTGCCGCGCAGGTGGGTTTGTTAAGTCATTGTTCGGGCGCGGCCGATTGGAGGTTAATGTTATGGCAAGTCGTGGCGTCAACAAGGTCATTCTGTTGGGCAACTTAGGTGCCGATCCAGATGTTCGGTATCTACCCACCGGAGGCATGGTCACTCTCATCCGTCTGGCAACCAGCGAATCATGGAAAGACCAGGACAACAAGCTACAGGAGCGCACTGAATGGCACCGGGTCGTGTGTTATCGCCGTCTGGCGGAAGTTGCCGGTGAGTTTTTAAAGAAAGGCAGCAAGGTCTACATCGAAGGCAGTTTACGCACCCAGCAATGGGATAAAGACGGCGAGAAACGCTATACCACCGAAGTGATCGCCAAAGAGCTGCAAATGCTTGACCGAGCCGCTGATAACGAGAATGTTCAAGGTGGCAATGGCAAACCAAATTCCGCCAAGCCTACGCAAAATCGTTCTCCCGCAACAAAGTCTTCGTCAGCTCATCGCAATCAGTCCAAGTAAAAACCGGTCTCTGTGACTGCAGCAGGTCAGCTCGACAATTTCGACGACGACATACCGTTTTAGGAGTCACCTTGTATTACTTATACAAAGGTCTTCAACTTAGCTAGCGACCGCTAGACGATTGGTATGTTGAATATTCACTAACTCGCCGCACCGCTTTCATTGTGCCGGTGTTTTACCCCATGGGGACGTCATTCCCCAACCGGGGCATTGCGTCCTCTTTTTTATAAGGAGACACGCAATGAGTAATCAATCCCGAAATTACCCAGCCAAAACCCGCAACTTGCCGATGCCAATAGACGCCAACCAAGTTTATGGACTATCGGAGCAGTCCTGGAAAGTGCTGACTGAAGTGACGTTCCCCACGGCTAAAACCCCGGAAGCCATCATGATGGCCCTGGATTACTGCAAGGCCCGCAAGCTGGATATATTCAAAAAACCGGTGCATGTGGTGTCGATGTGGAGTGCCGCGTTGGGACGAAATGTTGAAACAGTCTGGCCGTCCATTATGGAAATTCAAACCACCGCATCCAGAACCGGTCTGTGGGCAGGTATGGATAGACCGGTGTGGGGACCTGATGTGACGCAGACGTTCACGGGTCGTTTTAAAGACGATAACGATCAATGGCAGGAAAACAGCGTGACGGTGACTTTTCCGGAATGGGTGGCAGTTACGGTGTACCGCATAGTCGGAGGCAAACGCTGCGCTTTCACCGAAGAAGTGTATTGGCTGGAAGCCTACAGCACTGCTGGCGGTAAAAACTCCCAACTGCCTACTGCCATGTGGATTAAGCGACCCAAAGGCCAGTTAGGTAAATGCGGTAAGGCAGCCTCGTTGCGTTCCGCGTTTCCTGAGGAATGTGGGTATGCCGCTGAAGAGATGGATGGCAAAAACCTTGACGATCTCAATGATGGCAGCGTCATCAATGGCACTGCCAACCGATTGGAGGATGGCAACGGCCCTGTCGAGACCACGAGCGGTTTCACAGAATCTACTCGCGTAATTGATCTGTCGATGATTAGCCCGAAAGTACAAAAAGCGGTCATGGAACTGGTCAGGCGCACAGCGATTGCCGGTGCCTGGAAAGCGGCTTACGACTATGCCAATAACAAGTTTTCCGGACTGGAGTTGACCTATGCCATTACCGAGTTGGACAAAGCCTCGGCGGCTGCTAAAGCAATGTCAAGCACTGGCGAAGTTGGCAGTCAGTCAATTGACGAGGCTTCCATGCCACCGGTATCCACGCCTGCTTCAGAAGCCTTGAACAAGGCCCGCGAAACCTTAGGCGTGCCACGCTAACTGAAGAGCTTACCCCGCAGTTCATTCACATCTGCTTGCCAGGCAGGTGTTTTAACCCTTCCAGGGCGTCATATCTCGCCCCTGGGGTGATGGTCATGACGCCCTTTTACTAAAGGAGACGTTATGAATGCCATTGATCAATCACTTAACCGGCTACCTTGCCACATTGATTGGTACCGCTACGATTCACCCACCGTCATTCGTCGTCATGGACGCAGTTTTTTAGAGCGGGCATGGAAACGAGGCCGGACATCAAACGCTACATCTGAATTATCCAGAACCGAGCTGAACGACCTGGTTGAAAGCTATGGCGGTCAATGCGTCAAGACCGATGACCACCTGCTGCTGATTTTTGATGACTATCACTGGGCCAGACGTTGCGATAGGCAACTGACCAAGCTTGGATTGCCATCACAACGTTGGGGCTGCCACATTCAATTGCTTGGGGTCTGGTGATGAAGATCATCAATGTCTCGCAGCGATCAGACGAATGGCGTGCTTGGCGTGCCCAAGGGCTTAGTGCCAGTGAGGCGGCGATTATTATAAATCGTTCGCCACACAAAACACCGTGGCGTTTGTGGGCCGAAAAAGTCGGTCTCGTGTTGGAAGCAAACCTGGATAACAATCCGTTGATTCGCATTGGTATCTCGCAAGAACCTGAAGCCTTACAACGCTTCGAGGAACAGCACGAAGTCATGCTGTTACCGCTGTGCGGTGAGTCTGAGCGTTACCCGTTAATGCGGGCGTCCTTTGATGGCTTATCAGAAAACAACGAACCCGTTGAATTGAAATGTCCGCATGAAACCACGTTTCTGGATGTGCTGTTAAACCGAAAGCAGTCTCAGGCCTATCAGCTTTACTGGTGCCAAGTGCAACAGCAATTGTTAGTGGCGGAGGCTGAGCGGGGATTTTTGTTCTTTTACCACCAGGGTCAGGATGTAGAGTTTGAGATTGTGCGGGATGAGGCTTTTCTAACGCAACTCATCGACACTGCAATGGAGTTCTGGTCTGCGGTCAAATCCGGACGTGAGCCGCCAAAAGATCCTGAACGCGATCTGTATTTGCCTCAAGGCATTGAAATACAAGAATGGCAGGGACTGGCGGCAAGCTATCGGCAAAACGTGGTGAAGATTGACGACATCAAAGCCCAGCTTAAAGCCATTGAAGCCCAGCAAGCCAATCTTGAACAACATTTGGTAAGCATGATGGGCGAGTACATGGCCGCCGAGCATTCAGGCCTGCGTGTCAGTCGCTTTCAAATCCAAGGCAGCATTGATTATAAAGCCGCGCTCACCGCGCTTGTGCCGGAAGTTCAAGAGTCGGCATTAGAAATTTACCGAAAAAACACTTCCAGTCGTGTGCGTGTCACTTGTCGAGATGACGATGGTAAACGCGCAGAGGTGCCTTTTGACGCCGAAACGTTGAAAGACCTGGTCGGTGTGGATTATTGGTTTTGATGGGATTCCCGTTTATTTCTCTCAGACACCCGGCAGCGTCATAAGGCCTGCCAGGTGTCCGGGTTTTTCCTTTGTCCGTAAAGATTGCCAAACGAAAACCCCGCATCGTTCAGGTATTCCCTAGTGGAATCCAGAATCCGGTTTTACCGGCGTTCCGCTGTTGAGCGGCATGAAATCATCATTCATGTACCAGGTGCGTCAAGCCTGGTTTTTGTTAGTCCCATCGGGGTTCATCACCCTGTTTGGGACGTGATGGCCCCTCAATTTATTGTTAAGGAGGTCATCATGAATAAAGATTTTTGGAAAATCCTGTTTTGCTGGCTGGAAAACGCCAGTCTTGAAGACATTGACTGCAAACGGCAGTTGGTTCAGAAAATGTTAGATCAAATCACTGATCGAGACTTGAAGGCCGACATCCGCCGCATTTTGCGCTTGTTGGATGAGGAAATCCTCGCACGTGCGGAATTGGCTAGTCCTATGTCAATCTCTGCTGCTTGATGTCGAAACTTAAACCTAATTTCTAAAGCAATATTCATCCCCTGGTTTACCAGGGATTCAATCTACCCGACGGGGACACTGTGCCCGTCCGGGCTTTGGTGCGCCTCGTGTTACGGGTTTAACCCAAGCATAAGGAGTTCACCATGGTTCAATCCTATTCAATTGCCGACACCTTCGGTATTACAGCCCCTGCCTCCATGAAAGTGGAAGGCTTTATCCCTGGACAAAACGCCTATGTACCGGCGCAAAAACCCTATGTGTTTCGCAAGGATCACTTGCGCGATGTGCTGGCGTTTTTAGGCGCACACAATGGCGACGGCTTATATCTGACCGGTCCTACCGGTTCCGGTAAAACCTCGTTATTGGAGCAAGTCGCGGCGCGTCTTAATTGGGGCGTGCATTCGGTCACCGGTCACGGTCGACTGGAACTGAACGATCTGCTCGGTCAGTACATGCTGGTCGACGGCGGTGCGATGAAGTGGATCGATGGTCCATTGACCCTGGCGGTTCGCTTAGGCCATGTGCTGTTGATTAACGAAATCGACGCGATCGATCCGGCCGAGTTGATTGGCTTGAATGAAATTGTTGAAGGGAAACCTCTAACAATTCCGCAAACCGGCGATGTGATTGCTCCGCATTCCAAGTTTCGTTTGGTAGCCACCGGCAATAGTGCTGGGGCTGGCGATCAGTCGGGCTTATACCAAGGCGTGTTACGGCAGAACCTGGCCTTCTTAGACAGATTTCGTCTGATGGAAGTCGGTTACCCCGAGCCTGAAGACGAAATGAAGCTGTTGGCCGATGTGGTGCCGAGCATGCCGGAAACGGTGCGCGAAAGCATGATCAAAGTCGCCAATCAGATTCGTAAAGTCTTTCTCGGCGGTGCAGATGGCGGCGGCATGTTATCGGTGACCTTATCTACACGCGGTTTAGTGCGCTGGGCATCGTTGGTCGCCACCTTCAAAAGTGCGCCCAATGCCTTGGCGTATTCCTTGGATCGGGCTTTGACCTTTCGAGCTGAACCCGCCGAACGCGAAGCGATTCATCGCATCGCCAAGGATGTGTTTGGCGATGACTGGCAGGTGTAATCATGACAGCCTGGAATCTCTATCGTCATCGTAACAGTGACGGCAGTTCCAAAGACTGGGCGATCAGGAGCAATCCGGATGGTTCAATAACTACCCGCTGGGGCAAAACGGCATCCTGTTTACCTGGTGTTAGTAACCGCAGCGGTGTTCGCCAATTCGACATCGAAAAGCAAAAACAGGCCAAAGGCTATGTGTTTGTCGCTGAAGTTGATATTGATGGTGATGGTAATGTGCTGTTTCCGGGTAAGAATTTGCCGGCAACTCAACCACAAAGCCCTGATCCCGCATCCGAGCCAACACCCCCTGTCGATGCGCTGTATTGGACCATTGATTGTCGAGCAAAGCGAACTGTCCGAGTGGAATTGGGTATCGAGGTCAGGCGACTGATCGGCGTTATTCAATCCCTATCGGATCAGCAATCTAAGCCTGAACAGGACTGGGATGGCTGGCAACAGTGGATTGATGTCACCTTAATTGCTGAAGTCTTTGAACTCAGTGGGCAGATCAAATCAGTGCATGGTGTGTTGCCCTGGCTGTTTTTACTGGCGTTGAAAGCAAATGGCTTTAAAGGCGTGGACATTGATATTGCCACCGAATCCGCCCGAGATCTCTCGGTCGATCTGAAAGTTGAACAGGACGTGCTAGTGTTTTTTGGCACCGATCTGGACAGCATTCGTGACACCGCTGAAGTCTTAGGACTGCTCAAACCCCGCTTAAATCTGGCAGCGGCTATGTCCGACACGGACGACTGCTGGTTTTAACCGCATTGATATTTTTATTTAACCCGACAGGGGCACATCGTCCCCAGCGGGATGGGTGTGCCTCTCATTTTAGGAGGTTCCCATGTCTCATGAAACGCAAATGATATTAGATCGCGTAGTGTTGGTGAAAGTCGATGCCAATATTTACGGCGCCCGCAAGAAGCTGAAAAAAGAAGATCTGGTATTGGCCGATGGTAGCAAATTGCCGCCGGAGGATTTAGCCAGCTTGGGATCCAAGCGTTTGCTCGATCCCGATAAGCTGACGGTGTTTAACCGCCTGAAGAAGGAAGCCGAACGCATTTGTTTGCGCGTCGGCACCCGCTTTCTGGGTGGCTTTGCCGTACCGGTTGAGTCAGCTGCCAGTATTACTGCTGAACTCGAACGTATCGCGTTGGATTTTGCAGCGGCTAAAACCAAGTTTATTGCCGGTTACGATGCGGCGGTGACCGACTGGGTGGTTCGCCATCCGGAGTTCGCCGGCATTATCGAGCAAGCAGTGGATTCGGTGGAGTTTGTCTCGACGCGCTTGTCATTTGATTTTCTGGTGGTCAGTGTCGGTTTACCCGATAGCTTGCCACCGGCGGATATCGCGCGCCTGGACAGCAAAATCGGCTCGCTCAGTGGGCAGATGTTCTATGAAATCTCCGTGGAAGCCAATCAACTCATTGAGCAATCGTTGCTGGGCAAGGAGCAAGTGACGCGCAATGCGTTACGGCCGATTCGCCGCATGCGCGACAAACTTGATGGGCTGGGTTTTCTGGATCATCGGGTGGCACCGGTGGTCAGCACCATTGACGATCTACTGGCGAGAATTCCCAACAAAGGCGCCATTGAAGGCAGCATTTTGCAGGAGATTCTGGCCACGGCGATGTTGTTGTCCGATCCGGATAAAACCCGCCGGCACGGCGAAGGACTGTTAGCGACTCAAACACCAGTTGTTGAAGAGGGTGAAGTTGATGAAACCATCGATCACGTGGAGTCTGAGCCACCAACGGTACCAACATCACCAACACCTGTCATCGCTGAAACCGCTTCAGGCGGCCCCGATTTTACCGATCTGTTTGACGGCATCTTCGACGATGAACTCGAAACAGAATCTGCATCGGATGACTGGGCGCTTGAGGTCTTACGGGAAAAAAGCCAGGCCGACGCTGCTACAGATGCTGATGAGGATGATCAATCCGAGCGGGAAACGGTCACTGCTGAAGGCGATGACGAGGAGCAAGCTGACCAAGACTACTGGTTCTGAATGCTCTGACGTAGTTTAACTATTCACCCACTGGGGCAAATTCATGTCCCGCTGGGGTCATGGTTTGCCCTGACTTTTGGAGCACATCATGAAAAATAGAACCTTACACAACGCGTTCCCTATCGTTGCGGCGGCCATAGGCAATCGCTTTGGCATTAAAGTCAGCGTCGGTGGCGATCAGGCCTATACCGATGGTAAGTCGATTCAGCTACCTGCCTATGAGGGTGATGATCCGGATTACCAGGACTACGCCTGGGGGCTATTGGCTCACGAAGCCGCGCATATCCGCTATTCGGATTTTAGTTTGGGTTATGGCAACTCAGTTCTACGCAGACGACTATGCGGCGCGATTGAAGATGTTCGGATTGAACATGAATTGGCGAAAGATTTTCCGGGTACTAGGCTGACGCTACGAACGGTCATTGACAAAATGATTGCAAGAGGCGGCTTTGTGTCGGCTAGTGAAAGCGATCATCCGGCCAACGTACTCTACGGCTATGTATTGAAAAGCCTGCGGGCTCGTGTACTTGGACAATCGGCCTTACATCTCTTGGTCGAGCAAACCGAAACGGCACTGAAGGCAAAATTTCCAAAAGGTGCGGTGACCCGGCTGAAAGGCTTGTTATCCGAAGTACCGGAGGGTTTGCAATCCGAGCCCGATTGTCTGCACTTGACCGACCGTATCCTGACCATGATTGAACAAGAGTTCGAGCAACAACGGCAGCGCAATCAAGCACCGCAATCGGCAGATGAGGAAAGTTCGCCTGAACCGGGTGATACGGATCGAGACACTGACTCAGCCAATTCGGACTGTTCGTATGCCACTGAACAAACGGAACCAGATGAACGTTTACCAAACGACACTGGCGACGATCCGTCTTCAGCATCAGATGGTCACGATGCATCGAATCCAGGAAATCCTGACGATGAACCGACAACGCTATCAGGTAGTTCTTCAGCCAATCCGCAAGGTGATGACGAAGATAACACGAAGATGACCGACCCAATGGGGGTTTTGCAAACCTTGTTGTCCGCTGGTGACAGTGACATCGACCAAGACCTGTTTGAATCCCTTAAATCGGCATTATCGTTAGCCGCTGAAAACGTGTCGGAACTGCTGATGCCTAGTGGAAACGAACCGCCCATCGATGACCGGTCCGGTGCGTTTTTGCTGCGAAAAGTACAAAGCGAATCGGGAAAAATCCGCGCCGCTTTGCAAGGCTTGGTGCAATCGCAAACTCTCAACCGCTCGCAACACGCTTGTCGTGGACGGCGGATGGATGGCAAGCGCTTACACCGCTTGCCGCTTGGCGAAACCAAGGTGTTTCAGCGTAAGCAGGTCAAAGCAGCACCCAATACGGCCATTCATCTGTTACTGGATAAATCCGAAAGCATGGGGTATCAGGTCACCGATGACCAAGGGCAACCGATGGGATCGCGAATGCCGATTGCATTGGAAGCGACTTTGGCGCTGGCCTTGGCCTTTGAAGGCATTCCGGGGGTTAATCCTGGCGTGACTGCGTTTCCCGGCCATCAAGATGACTCGGTTTTTCGTCTGCTTGAGCATGGCCAACGCGTGAATGCCAGAACCGGCGCTTTCTCGCTGGCGGCTACCGGCAGTACGCCGATGACCGAAGCCATTTGGTTTGGTGCGGCGTCGCTATTGCGTTGCCGGGAGCCGCGCAAAGTGCTGATGGTGATGACCGATGGTCAACCCAACGATACATTGAGCACGCTGGATATTTTGCAGCGCTGCCGCGATAGCGGGATTGAAACGGTCGGCATTGGTTTGGGACTGGATGTCAGCCATCTATTCCCGATTGCCATCACCATTAACGACCTTTCAGAGCTGAGAGCACAATTGTTCGAACTCTCGAAATCGGTGTTGTTGGCGGCCTAAGTCTCGGCCAGTTAATTATCCGTAGCCCTATCTTTGGCTTAATGCCTTGGATTGTGGCTACGGGTAGCTGATTGCACTTTCGGTTTGTCGAATGTACTCCACACAACGAGCCCATTCGACAAACAGACATTTCATGCGTTCTTTTTAAGAATGCTGAATCCGACTTTGGTCGGCGTACCGTCATTAGGCGGCGAGCACATTAATCCGTGATCGTGTCGGGTGCGTTAAGCCCGATGTAAAGTGCAGTGGTATTACTCCTCTGCCAATTCTAAACCCGCTTCGGGCGACCATCGCCCGGCCGGGTGTTGTTTATTCGAAGTGTTTTCTTACTGGTTACAAAGGAGAACTTCAATGAACTATATTTTCGGCATCATCTTATTGGCGATGTTCATCCTCGCATTGCGGGTAATTTGGGCAACGTGTTTGCAGTTGCTCGCCATGCTCAAAATCAGCATTGTTGCCATAAGCCGCTATCGGGCGCAACGATCCTCCAAACGTTCGTTGCCGGTAATCATGCCGCGCATAAGCCATGACGTGGATTGGCTGGCAATGTCGGAGTCGGTGCGTCAAGAAATTCATAGTCGCAACGCACTTCCCAATCGGCAAGTTGATCGATTGGACGTGGAGTTGCAGGTGAAAACCAAAACCATGGAACTGATCAAGGCCGATATTCAAATCGCCAAACTACAGCAGGAATTGGAGAAAGTCAGGCCGACGGTGGTGTTTCAGGACGTTGATTCCGGCAAACGGACTAAACGTTCGAAAAAAACGACCGCGGTGATGGATGGAGATTTAAACAAATCCCCCCATCCGGTGCATCAATTACGGACCGCTCTAAAGCCTGGCAATGTGCAAGTGATTCCGGCTAATGAGCTAGCCCGCCATTGAAAACCGACCACTTAGCCCCCGTTTGTGTCTTGACGATACGAACGGGGCTTCTGTCGATTGGAGCGTCAAATTGAGTCTTCACCAAATCTGACGGTATCAAGGCCGAAAGGTCTTGTTGGCTGTCACGTCTGAGCTGGCGAATCTGACTCAAAAGCGTCCAGGCACGTTCAGGATCATCAATTTCGCTCAACACCTCCGCTTCGGCGGCATCCAAATCGGCAAATAATTTTTTGCAAATCTGGACAGATTGAGCCTGTGAATCCACCGGAATCGCCATCGGTTTTCGAGTTGGATACGTCTCCTCGGTCTGATTTGGACTAAGGAAATAGAAAATGCGCAAAATATCGTCAAACATGGCTTTTTTCTCTGCTTTTTGGTGATTTTTAGCCACCATATACCGATTTTTACGCGAATTCAACCCCGCTGTATGAGCCGATTTTCAGCTTTGATCAGCGTTTTTAACCCTGCGGGAACCTCATCCTGCCGGGTGGTCGTTCCTGCAATTTTTTGGAGGAAATGACCATGTCATCAACATTAGAAAATGGCGTTAGCCATTCGCATTCAGAAATTGAAGGTGTTCGGTATTTGAATCATTACCGTTGTCCCTACTGCCAAACCGAATGGGAGGATGAATGGGATTGTGCCTGTAACGATAGCTGCCCGCACTGCAACAAGGAGATCGAGCCTTATGAGAGCTCATTGATCGATTGTGAACCGGCGGAAACCGGCTCGCCGGTCGAAGCCCCCTCCTTAGCCAATGTACCGGCGGAAGGCATGAATCGACTCTTTGTTGTTTCGTATGAAATTGATTATGTCCATCGCGTTTCGGTAGGCATAGCAGCGGATAGTCCCGAAGTGGCGCAACAGATAGCCGAACAGGCATTCAATGACGCCACTATTTGGGATGACAAAGTCGCCATGCCGTTATTGTCCGATGAATACCATGAATCAGGCGACGAAAGCCTGCTCTGGGAATGCGTTGCAGTCGAACAATGGCCGGAACCTGATCATTCGGTGCGGCAATTGAAAAAGGAGCAAGCAGCAATGCGTGTTTGTCGGGGATTGGTCGAAGCCTATCAACAAACTGAAGCCAACGGCGGTAGCATTGACTGGGAAAATCTGGATCAGCTGATTCCCGTGGCGCTGCAAGTCTTAGGGAAAACTGGGCTGGAAACCTGAGTCACTGCAAGCAAATTGCAGCTTACAGTAACACAAATCGCAACAACCCAATTTATCCAAGTCGATTGATTTAGCACTCAAATTTATTTACCAAAACGGGAATGTCATATTCCCACAGGGGATTCATGACGTTTCCGATTTCCATTGAGGAATTCATCATGAATCAACAAATTTTTGAATATAACGTTGGCAATTGCAATTGTATCCACTATCGCCGCTTGGCATCGGGTACGTGTTACCACGCCGATACGCCGGAACCGGTCGTTGAGCACCTGGAATCGATTCGGCAAAACCAACGCAAAGTCCGACTGTTTTACGGCAATCCTCAGACTGGCCAGTCCTGGCTGGATGAGCATGACGTCATCGGTCGTATAGGTCGTTCCACCGGTTCAATCAAGGTGCCATTACTGATTGAGTCTGGTGAAATCGGTGGTTCGGCATTACTTGATCATTGCATCATACGGATCGATACGCCGCGCAAGGTGTTGTACCAACATGAGCAGTTTCGGGTTGGTGATGTGGTCTTGGTTCAGGGCAAACTTAAACGATTACCGTGGGAAGTGATGATTGATCAAGTTGTGCATGCTCGCTTTCAAATCAAACGGCAAGCCCAGCAATATAGTGATTTTTTGCAAGGTAAACGGTTTGCGCTGGAATTAACGTAACCAACTGTTTGTTGTCGTACTTGCAATTTTCATTGTTTATAAATAACTGGCAAAGCCAGCCAAAACCCTTCAGGAGATGAAGTGGCTCTCCTGAAGGGGGATTTGTATTGTTAAATATGTATGCATTAAATCAATGCAGTGATCATGAAAGTGACATAGGCTAATGTGGCTAAGAAATTAATTTCCTAAGCTTCACACCAAAGAGCGCCTTATCCTTGGATATGAGCGCTCCTTTTTGTACAACGTCTGAGTTTTGGAAAATGAGTTCAGCATATAGCAACTCTGTGACGATGAAATTATTGTTGCCAATGTTTAGACATACGTCGTTTCTTGCATTTACAATGACTTAGGAATTTTTTCCGCCATAATCATCCGTTTCTGGTTGGATGTAACTGAGGTCAATATCCGGCGGAAAACTTATAAACGGATCATTTAAGACGGTCTCGTCTGATATGACCTCGCCGACATGTGATTCTTTCATGCTTAACGACCTGGATCGCAGAACCCAACAAGATCTTGCTCTTTCAAAAAATAGACATCAAGTCTGTCGGGACAGCCCGGTTCGGGAGTACGAAAATCTAATTGTTTTTGCACACATCGAATTGACTGGGCTGGTGTTTGAATAGAATAGGTCCAGATTGGAGAATTTTAACTAAAAGAAAACTTACTCTCAGTAAGACTTCCAGAGGTTTGTGACTCAAAACAGCCGCCTTTCGACCGGGACTTTTCCAAAACATCTGTCTAGCATAGTGCCACCTATCGTTTTTCAGCGAAGCGAAAACTATGTCAACACTCGAACAAGATCTTGCTCATCTGAACTTTGAATACCTAATGCTGGCTCGTGAATGTGCCAGAAGCAACTCATTGGAAGCAGCTTGGCGGTTCGGCGTTGATCTCAACCAGATTGAGGTGATTGCCACGTTGTCCGTTGAAAAAATCAAAGACTTATCCGGTAACAGTCGAGCGGTAGTCACGTTGCTGCCGCTGCATACCCCGGACAAAATTTCGCTGGCAATCCATTCATCGCTGCTGACTCCTGCCATCACCAATGCGGAGGATTCTTAAATGATTCGGTTACCTGTGAATAGCAGAGCGACGGACGTCTGCCAAGGCTTAATCGCTGCTGAAAAACTGTTTAAGTTAGGCGCGCGACCACCCATTGTGAGTCACTTGTGCAATCTAGGCAGAAAGTTGACGATACGCCTTTATAAGGATATTCATCATCGTGCGCCCAAACAAGGCATGCTGCCTTACGATGCCTTCTGGATTGTTAGATCGTCGGTAAACGGCATTCACGCTTCAATCTTCATGGGGCTGATAGATGATTTATCTCTCCTGCAAAAGCAGCCTGGTTTAAATGCACAGACGTTTATAACCGCCTATGAATTGTATCAGCAGATAGTGGCAAAAAACGTTCATCCCAGTAAGCGTGAAGCTGGAAACAACCAATTTACACTGTTAGATATTAATCGCGCTTGGCAACTGATTCAGCAATTCAATACCGGCAACATCTGCTTCGAGAGTTGCAAGCAATGCTGTGCTCGCTATTTGGCGGTCAATAATCTGCCCAAGGCTTTTCACCAATGCCCACTATGCGATGTCTGGGCGGATCAAATCGGTCGTCGCCGGTGGAAAACTGTCAGGCCTAGGCAATGATGTCTTAATCACCGGAAGCCATGAACTTCCGGCATATGACGATTCAATGGCCGCCTAGGAGAAAGCGCGTGTATATCGTTGTCACCACCATCACTAAACTGAAAACGCCCCAATCCTGTCATGGCAAAAATTTGACGAGGTTAGCCCGAGAATGTTTTGCCAATCATCAATCGTTGACGATTGACTTTGAGGGAATAAGCACGATTAGCACAGACTTTTTTCATGAACTATTCCTGCCGCTTATCGCGGAATTTGGCGCTGATTATTTGAAAACCAGGCTAGTCGTTGCCAATATGGCGCCTCATATCGATGACCTGATGAAGCAGGCTTTCAGTAACCTGGATGCGTATTTTGAAAATCGCTCCGCAATTCAAGATCAAGAGTGCGATGAAGAGATTATTGCCATGAATCTAGCCTGGTTGATCAAAGCACGGGAATTAACCAGAGAAAACCCTGTGCTGGCGGAATTAATGATGGGCATTAACGATGAGGAGCAGCAGTTGGCGTTGAGCCGGATGTCGTTGGATGATATTCAACACATTGCTCAGTCAGGCTGGCTATGTTTTTCACCGCGATTTTCCACCCATTTTGTGCAGAGCATGACCCGTCGGCAGCCCGGAGTGATTGACGTACTGTTGGGCTTGAGTGGCTCTGTGTAATGAGGAGGAGACGATGCTCGATACATTTACACAGCAATCACTGGCACTGGAACTGCTCCACCGTAAGGCAAAAATTAAAATTATTCATCAGGTAACTGGGCTGCCGATCAAGTTACTTCGCAAAGCTTATCGGCAGTTGCATGGACGATCGCCTAGTCCTGGATCTATGAAATTTTCAACCCGCGGATTGACTGGAAGCAATAGTAAGTACAAGGATGTCACTTTTTTTGCGGTGTGTTTCCGGACAGTCGAGACAAAAACTCTGGAAAGCCAAGTTCGAAAAGTCATCATCGCATTTGATACCTATAAAAAATTGTATCCTTCCGGACAGTTGGATTTCTCGGCAGCCTGGGTGATCGCCCAAGATTTTAGGGCTCACACTATCGAGCTAGCTAAATGCCCACATTGTAGGGCTTGGGTCTTGTTAAATGCTCGTGAAGATCTTTCCGAGCGCTGTGGTGTGTGTAAATCCAGTTTGGAAATTCGATGATTCGTGAAGTTACTATCATGGTAATTCCGATTCCTATTTATTAATCGAAGACCATGTCAAAAGAAAAATTGCCAGCATTTCTACCGCGACTTATTAGGCTCAGAGATGCGCCATATTACTTAGGTATGGATCGAAACCGATTTAATAGTCTTGTTCGCCCGAAAATAAACGAAGTGCCCATAGGTAAGCAAGGAGTTGCATTTGACAGGCTTGACTTAGATGCTTGGGCGGATGACTATATCACTCGCAACGGGCGTCTTGATCAACCGAACGGAGGTTCATCATGGGACGCAAAAAAACACCAGGGCTCGTCAAACGCGGCGAGTGCTGGCATATCGACAAGAAAGTGCGAGGAAGACGCCTTTGCGAAAGCACTGGCGAAAGCGACCTCGGCAAAGCGGAAGAGTATCTCGCCCGTAAAATCGAAGAAATTCGGCAAGCTTCAGTCTACGGAGTAAGGCCAATTCGGACGTTTCGGATGGCGGCGACGAAATTCTTGAATGAGTCTACCAAGCGCAGTTTAGCTAGAGATGCTGATTGCCTAAAACAATTGGACTCATTTATTGGAGATATGGAAATCAGAAAAGTACATATGGGTACGCTTCAACCCTACATTGACGCGAGAAAAAAACAGGGTATTAAAAGCGGCACTGTTGCACGAGATTTGGCGGTTGTACGCAGAATACTTACGCTCTCGGCGCGGGTTTGGCGTGATGAAAATAATCAACCATGGATAGATACGGCACCATTACTGCAATTACCCAATTGGGAAGATGGGGCTGAGCCGTATCCGTTGACATGGGATGAGCAGCAGCGTTTTTTTAAGCTTCTGCCAGATTATCTCCATCAAATGGCGCTCTTTAAAGTGAATACAGGACTACGTGAACAAGGTGTTTGTTGGTTGAGGTGGGATTGGGAAGTTAAAGTACCTTCGCTAAATTCTTCGATTTTCATAACACCTGGAAAGCCAGTTTCTTATGAGGACGGTAACTGGCCAGGTGAGAAAAACAAGGAAGACCAAATTGTTGTTCTGAATAACATTGCTTACTCGGTCATTGAACAGCAACGTGGGCTTCATTCAACGTATGTTTTTCCTTTTAAAGAGAAACGACTGGAGCGGATGCATACTACGGCGTGGAAGACTGCTTGGAAAAAAGCCAAGCTGCCCTGTGATGGATCTTCCACAAAGGGGCCTCACAATTTGAAGCACACTTTTGGAAGACGCCTAAGAGCAGCGGGAGTGTCATTTGAAACACGTAAGGTACTTTTGCATCATAAGACAGGGGATATTACCACGCATTATTCTTCGGCAGAGCTGCAAGAATTGATTAATGCGGTAAACAGCATTTGCGAAATGCAAAGTGGTGTTTCACTTACCCTATTGAAAAGGCTAAAGGCTGGAAGATGAAATCCCCAGTCACGCAAAAGTCACGCAAGGAAGTTTTGGGCATAAAAAAAGCAGTCGCCCTGGTAAGCTAACTGCTTGATTTATCTTTATTTATGTGGTGGGTCGCATGCGATTCGAACGCATGACCATCGCATTAAAAGACCTGGTTATAATTAATAATATCAACTAAAACAATGCCTTACATTCTGCTAATGTGTCATTGTGAGCTGCGAAACGCCCTGAAATGTTGGACAGAAGCCACACAGAAGCACATTTTATGCACATGAAATTTCATACTTTTTTAGAACAGTTTTCTATTTTCCATTCCTATTTAGTTAACAATTTGGGCTTAATTAAATTCCGAAGTGTGGCGTTAGTTTTCAGCAAAAAGCTTTGGAAATAGAAATTCAACTGAGTTACTACCAAAATGAAGCGTTACCGGGCCTTTAGGCGTTTCCGACTGTAAGATGCCATCATTAATTAAACTTGACAGCACCATACGAGCACTGCGTTCTTTCAAACCAGTGATGCGTTCAGCTTCGCCACGCGGCATTTCACCCTGCAGTAATACCCTTTCCAAAATAAAAAATGCCTCTGGCTTTAACGCTTGGTGTTCTCCATAGTCTTTGAGGCGCTTAGTTAAACGATCAAGTTCCAATAGGCTGGTCATGAAGTTTACCTGATCAAGGCAAACCTCCAAAAACCAGTGAATAAAGTCAATCAATGCCTGTTGGGATAAGTTACCGCGACCATCTAAATCACCTTGTCGGGGCGTATCTGCATAATCCATCTTTTGTTTGTAGTCTTGCCGACTCTGCAGGCCACGAGCAAGTCCCCGTGAAACTGACCATAGCCCCGACGCACCAATGCCAGCCTTAAGCCCCATCGCATGACTCATTAAGCGACTGACGCGCCCATTACCATCAGGGAATGGGTGAATATAGGCAAGCCTATGGTGGGCTGCTGCCATCGCAATAATCTGCTGACCTTTGCCCATCTTCTCTAGTCGATAGCGTTGTTCGAAGTAACGCATAAAGTCATTAACATGATCACTGGTAGGCGGAATATGCCTACCTACTGACACATCGTGTTCAGGCCTAGTGCGGAACTGGCCAGGGACCATTTTAAATCCACCCTTATCATTTTTAATCCCAAGCATAGATTCTGACGCATCTCGGTAGAATTCAGTGTGTAGCCAGCACAAAAATTCAATAGATGCAGGTTCTGGCAAAATTCCCTCAGCATGCTGCTGATCGATAATTCGTTGTACTCTGACATGAGCGCGCGCCTCAACCTGTAAGTTACGCCGCAATTCGTCTTGGTCTAGATCATCGGCTAATGCTCGTTCAATATCTCGTGGCTTGGTATGATGGCCTTCGATTAAGTTCGAGTAATAGCAGTTCATGATCCTAACCAGCTCCGCCAAGCTTTCTGCAGTGCGAGGATGTAACCGACTGGCAATTCTTGTTGACGATTCGGTTAGATTCGCAATTAAATCAGTGATGCCCATAGGGATATTTTCAAGCAGGCAAGGCTCGATTCGGTAGCTTGTTTCAATGAGTGGGTTCATGCCGATCTTATATATTCGTAAGCTATTGTTTTTTATAAGGCATAGTATACGAATTTATTGTAATTTTGCCGATTGTTTTGCCGATGTCTAAAATGCATTTAATATGTTGTTTTATATGGTATTTTCTTATTCATTGTCGGAACTATATGCCGGTATCAAATATATTGCCTGTCAATCGCCATGCAAACTTTAGTCGGTAACTATAGAAAACAACATTGAAGATTTGCCAGATGCTAATAATGCTGTTTAAGAAATCAGTGCCTTACAGTACATTGGGCTGGTAACGTCAGTGCTGATAATTGAAAAGTATTAATGTTGAATGACATTGCTATCATTTCACATAAAGCCACACACCGATTCCGATAGGATTAGGCCAGAAGTGAAAGATTGTTTTAGGGAATAGCTAATAGACAGTTTCGACCCATTTTTGCCAATCGCGCTTTTCCAAAGCCGCCAGTCGGCCGAAGCCAGATTCTGGAATTGGAGGACCACAAAGCCGCCGTTGGCGACCTCAACCAAACGGCCACTACCTGCCGTTCGGGGTAACTTTCCAATTTCTATAGTTGAGGCTTCTTGTGACCCAGCTGGGTGTCCGGTATTCGGCGAGCAAATTAGCATTATCACTGAGTCACTCCGGCCAATTTCTGCCGGTCACGACTGGCCGCTTTATGGCGATGAATATGGCAGAATGAAGTTCGCAATGTGCTAATTTCAGCCAGTCAAATATATTTTTTATAACCAGTTAATATGTTGCATAACTATCTTGCAACTAAGTTCAGTATAATCGTGTGTGCTTCATACCAAGGAGCATCAAAATTAACAAAATAAATATTGATTGAATTTGACCATAAAAAGCGAAGTCTTGAATCTAAGGTCACACACCAACAAAATAAGAAATTACCATTCGTGGTACAAAAGGACAGTACTACTGACCCCTGTCCTCGCGTTGTTGCGAATTATTCATAACTGAAAGCAACGGCAATGGCAAAAATTGAAAGTTTGTTAGTTAGCTTAATATCCGGTTAACAACAGCCAACCCAATTGAAACAGATGGGAACAGGTTAATGAACGCAAGCACTTTATGGAACAAATTCTGGAATTCTTTGAATGAGAATAACCGAGCAAAACTAGCATTCGTTGGCAGTTTTTTGGCTGCTATATTCATCAGCGGTTGGGCGGTTTATACAGAATATATTCACAAAGCTGATGATAAAAAAACACCTATACTGAATATTACGGCTTCCGGTCAAGGTATGGCTGCGCAGACCATAACAGCCACAGCCATCGGTAATGGGACAGCGATCAATACCACAGGGGACGTTAATTTATACCGTTCAGCCGACTACCAAGCTTTACAAACTGAACTTGAAAAAACACAGCAGCATGTTAAGACTTATCCTGATGATCCAACTTTTAGACAAGAGCTAAAAGATACACTAAAAAAATTAGAAGACTTCAAACGTGATGTGCTAAAGCTGGCAGACGATTTTAATAAAATCCTCATTAATACCGAGCGGCTGCGTTTAGCCAAGCAATACTTTGAAGCAGGCGATTATAAGTCCGCACGGGCTATTTTAGATGCAGAAAGCATAGGCCGCGACCAAGTCGCACTGCTAGACAAACAACAGCGCTTACACACAGAACTGGCCGAAATCACCGCACAATTAGAGGATAATGCCAGTGAATTTTTGTTAAAAGCCAAACTGACAGCGATTGACTACAGCTTGCCCGACCGTATCACACAAACCAGCCAGTTCTTTGAAAAAGCTTTGAAATCCGCCAGAACGCCTGATAATTTATTTGCTTACGCTCTTTTTTTACAAAATAACAATCAATTCAAGGCATCGGAGCAGGCCTACCAAGAGGCTTTGGGCGATTTTCGCAAACTAGCCGCCGAAAATCCCGCCGTCTATTTATCTTATGTGGCAACGACGCTGAATAATTTAGGGATCTTGGTTCGCGCCGACAGCAGTCGGCGGAAAGAAGCGGAAGCTTTGTTCCAAGAGGCTTTGGGCTATTTCCGTAAACTGGCCGCCGAAAATCCCACGGTCTATTTGGCTGATGTGGCAACGACGCTGAATGATTTAGGACTTTTGGTTCGCGCCGACAGCAGTCGGCGGAAAGAAGCGGAAGCTTTGTTCCAAGAGGCTTTGGACGATTTCCGTAAACTGGCCGCCGAAAACCCCACGGTCTATTTGGCTGATGTGGCAAGGACGTTGAATGATTTAGGAAACTTGGTTAGCGACGACAGCAGCCAGCGGAAAGAAGCGGAAGCTTTGTTCCAAGAGGCATTGCGCTATTACCGCAAACTGGTCGCCGAAAACCCTGCGGTCTATTTGGCTGATGTGGCAAGGACGTTGAATGATTTAGGAGCCTTGGTTAGCGCCGACAGCAGCCGGCGGAAAGAAGCGGAAGTTTTGTTCCAAGAGGCTTTGGACGATTTCCGCAAACTGGCCGCCGAAAACCCCGCTGTCTATTTATCTTATGTGGCAACGACGTTGAATAATTTAGGGGCCTTGGTTAGCGCCGACAGCAGCCGGCGGAAAGAAGCGGAAGTTTTGTTCCAAGAGGCTTTGGACGATTTCCGCAAACTGGCCGCCGAAAACCCCGCCGTCTATTTGGCTGATGTGGCAAGGTCATTGCATAATTTAGGAGCCTTGGTTAGCGACGACAGCAGCCGGCTGAAAGAAGCAGAGGCTTTGGAGCAAGAGGCCTTGGGCTATTACCGCAAACTGGCCGCCGAAAGCCCTGCCGTCTATTTATTTTATGTGGCAGGGACTCTGCATAATTTAGGACTCTTGGTTAGCGCCGATAGTAGTCGGCGGAAAGATGCGGAGGCTTTGGACCAAGAGGCTTTGGGCGATTTCCGTAAACTGGCCGCCGAAAACCCCACGATCTATTTATCTTATGTGGCAATGACATTGCATAATTTAGGACTCTTGGTTAGCGCCGACAGCAGCCGGCGGAAAGAAGCGGAAGCATTGTACCAAGAGGCTTTGGGCGATTTCCGCAAACTAGCCGCCGAAAACTCCTCTGTCTATTTGCCTTATGTGGTGGATACACTAGCTGCCTTAGGTAGAGCTTATCTAAGCTGGCATGAACCGCAAAAGGCACTGGTTTATTTGCAAGAGTCCGCCACCCTGTTGGCACCCTTGGCTAGACAATACCCTTCGATGTTTGGTGATAAACAAGCTTATACTCTGGAATTAATAGAGCAAGCAAAAAAATGACCTCGCATAAAGCCCCGATGTCATCCATTTTACACAGGAAGCTTTACAAGGCCGGAATGTCAGTAATGTATTGAAAGTGCTACTTTGCCAATGCCCGGTGTCGGGAAGCATAAATCCATATCTGAATGTCACAGAGGGGTCGGTTGAACTCAGTGATGAGTGACTGCTTTCAGGAGTTGGAATTTGATTGACAGCTTTTCGGCGATGAATCTGAAGAGAAGACAGTCGACAGGCGACCCACAATGGACATTCGGATATGGATTTAGGCTTCCCGATACCAGTCATTGGTAAAGTAGAATATCTATCCATAACAACCTACACGAGCCTTGATAATACTCACACAGCCCAATGGGAAGCCAATATCTCAACTTTTAACGCATCGATTGGTATGCACTGATTAAAGCGGACACTAATCGAGTGGAGGCAGCACTCTGGTGCATGCTTATAGAGATCTTCGCTAATTTGATTCACCTCGCATTGCATCAGACTTTCTGGATTAGCCGTAGTAATTATTAAAAGCACTCCATCAGCTTGGCTCAGGTGCTTACGGAATGATGGATGTGCGAGAGCCTTTGCGGTTGCCACCAAGGCTCTATCCGCCCCCCGCGCTTCACTCCATGCCGGTTTGATGGTGGCGCAACCGCTATTACGCGATCCAGTCATGGTGTGACAGAAATCATTAAGCCCGACATTGAATAAGCTCGGCATTACCATGGTAGATACAATACTGCGAATCCATTTAGAGATAATCGTCCCTGGAGTTATTGAATTGGCTTCAAATTCTGATGCAATGGTGGCATAGTCATCACGTTCTCTAGGCCGGATATTCGGAATAACGAACAATGCATCGGCAGGTGACGTCATGGCTCGTAACACCTCATCGACGACTTTTTGACATGACGTATTTTCAAAGGCAGATGGCTCGTACACCACAGCAATACTTAAAGCCCCCTGTTCTCTGGCAATCTCCGCAACAATCGAGACGTCACCATAACTTGTATCATCAGCCATACCGGCAACAACCAACACAATATGTGCCCCGAGCAAAGCTTCTTCAATCTGGGAACGGGATTTCAGAGGCAGTTGATGTTTGCCTTCCGGCTTGATTTCAAGGTTGTCGCGCACCTCGCTTGTCGGGATGACTGCATGCTGACTGGAACGCATGAGTGTGGGCACATCCGCTTTCACTGAAATAATTTCAATGCCAGACATATCCTTGCCGATTATTTCCTCCGCCAAGTTAAAACCAGTGACACCGATGTCAATGACTTTGATCGTAACGTGCTCAGGGTCGGTACGGTAGATACGCGGTTCAATTCCGACATACATTCCGTTTTTCTCTAATCGCTCTTTTAACTCTAAGGCCAATGAATATCCCATTTTAAAATGCCGCTGCAAACCCGAACAGGAGGTATCTTTGCGGTTAAAAACAAAGGCAACCGCCTGATCGTAAAGCGCATCAATGTTGTTTTTGTTTTTTGAATTGGGGGCAATGTTCATTTCACATCCTTAAGCATTTAACGTTTTTCTGAATGGCCTTAGTCATTGGATTTAGCTGCTATTTATTCGGCTTGATAGAAAACCTAAAGCTTGTCGTTTTATTTCAACCATACCGACACAGTGATCCTGACTTCAGGACTGGGTTCATTAATCAATTATGCCCAGGTGCTGGAATTGGGTTCTCCGTATTAAGCCAGCCCGTATGCGGGAGCCAGTTGATATTCACCCACTCAAGAAACAGCTCAAAGTCTTGTTCGATCAAGAGGGCTTCTCGGCTGGAGTAGGTTTTACCGTCTTATGAATCGCACAGTTGGCTAAAATACCCTCGGCTACTGCTTCTTGGGCAGTACTCGAAAAACACCAGCGCATCCCACCATACGCCTTGCCATTCCACATGAACTCCCAGCTCCCAAGTCGTCAAAGTAAATGACAATATAGGATTAAGACCAGGTATCGTGAACTCCAGACAACGATCCGTGCGTTTGACCAACCGGAGCTGAACGGTCAAAAACCGCGATTAATTTTCATGAAACCATTGAAAAAAACCACGATGAAACCGGCGGCGAGTTTTACGGGGACGGCTACCTTATAGCGAGGGCTAATTTAATGCAAAATTGGCCCTCGCTATAAGACGTATGTGCGACAGAATAAGGCGTATTCAGTATCTCTACGCTTTTATTTAAAGACTGTTTCTGACGGTAAAATATTCTTAATACCACTTTCGATTAGTATTTTTTCGTAGAGATCAAGAGTACGCAAGTCAATGAGGCGCTGAAACGAGGCGATATTATCTTTTGACCATCTCTGATTTTTTGTGTCATTCGGAATAATCTTATTCCAATCATCAGGATTTGAAACAAAATCAGCATTGTCTTCAATCGGTTCAAATGCACCTTTGCCACGAGCACGATTTCTCCTAGAATCAAGCCAGCGATAATTTCCTAATGAATTTCCAACAAGATCGCGTTGCCAACGAAAATTGGCAGAAATAGCATCATCAGTAATAATATCTTGTTGCAGTCGGTTTGTTCTGTCTGTCCAATGAAAACCGAAGAGATCATGAGGAATGATATGATCAAGATCGATTGGCAGGTCATCATCACGATCAGAGGTAGGGTCGTAATTGCTGTAATTTTCTACAATGTAATTTCGCTGGAGCCACATTAGAGCACGTTGAATTAATTCTCTATTGGTCGAAAGAGCACGTAACGCTTCGCCTGGTTTGTGATCTCCATCAAGATCAGCAGCTTTAAAGCGATCTACCCAAGAGCGAAGAACATCCCCTTCCTTCACTACTTCACAAATCACTTCATTCTGTAATTTTTCCAGATCATCCTGTCTTGGAATAAAGTTTGCGATTCCGTGTTCCTCGAATTCGCTTATTAGCTTGTATATGGCAATCTGTCCAAAAGACCATTCTTCATTTCTAGTATGTTGGAAAGCCCGCCAAGCAGCTTTTTCATGATTCCTGACAAAAAGCAACCAATACAGAGTGAAAGAGCAAAGCATCCCACGATCATCTTCTTTCCACGATAGATTAATGTGGCTTTGTTTCACAGCAAAAAGAATTAGCACATCAACAAGTTCATGCGGTAGACGCGCCAATAACATAGACGGTAGTCCTTTGGGGTTATTTTTTTTGTCGAATGATAAAGCCTCACGAACTTCTTGAAGAGAAGCTTTAAGTAAGCCTTCTTCAGAATCCAAAGGGATCAGCTCGAAAAATTTATTTAGAACAGCTTCATTTTCATGCAATTGGGACACTGATGTTGGATTAGGTCTGCCAATGATTTCCCATTCTTTTGCTTTTTCCCATGGCTCCATGGTTTTTGCAACACGCACAGCTGCTAAAACCAAATCGACTTCGCTGGCTATACGGCCAACATTGCCATCCATAATTTTTCGCATTTGATCATGGATGTTCGGATACCGTTGTTTGATGATTGAATAGGTCAACTCATCATCTGATAGTCGAGATCCTCCTTGCCCAAGACGTCCGAAATAGCGAATATATTCGTCTTGCTTTTTAACTATGTCAGAAGGAACCTCTTGAAGAACGACCGCCCCCTGCAGTGCTTTATTCAGCTTAGTTACAAACTCCTTTGCTATTTCAAAGTTAATGCCATCCAAGTTTGAAAGATATTCGATTGCGGTCTCTGGGGATTCATTGAGAATGCGACTACTAATTTCAGAAAATGGAATTGCATGAAATGAGCTTATCAAGTCTGTACCTTTAGCGTTATCGAATACCATCTGCGGAGTTGCTTTATCACCGTATCGATTTTGCCACTCTTCCCATTTGTCTTGGCGCTTACTTAGCTCAACCTTTTGATTTGGATAATCTGCCTTATAGCCGAAGGGTTGCCCTCGACTGCTAATGCGCAACTGGAAATATAAACCAGAGTTATGGCTAGGTGGCACTAAATCAACCCATAGTTTACGTCCATTACTCATTTGCCCTTTGCCCACCCCCAGTAGTATCGCCGTCATCCGCTGTTGACCATCAAAAAGCTGAAAGTCATCATTATTTGCTTCTCTAGTATTTCCATCTATATCACGCGTCATTCTGCTTTCAGAAGTATCGCCCAAATGGACACGATGAATCATCATCATTCCTGCGGGGTAGCCGCGTAATAAACTATCCCAATAGTTTATTATTTGCTCGTTAGTCCAAACGATAGATCGTTGTATCGGGGGGAGCCGCAACTTACTCCCAAAATCAGAATAACTCCAAGCTGCGAGTTCAGCGATGGTCAGCGATTCAACTGTCTCGCTTTTAATAAATAAGTTACTAAATTTTTTAGTTGATTTGAGAAGAGCAACTAGTCCTATATTGGTGCTCCTGCCTATATTACGGCATAGTTCCTGGTATGCTGAGTGAGCTTCAATTGAAGCAATATAGGAGGTCCCTTTGCTTTTAAAACATTCGCGTAGCACATCAGTCAATGTCTCAAATCCAAGCGTATCAATAATATCGATTTTTTGGTGTGCGTTTAGTTTTGAATATTTATATTCATCGCTTGAGAAATCCAATATTTCACGGATATAAATTGATTTGATAGGATTCGCGTTCTTATCCAGAATCGTGAAGTCTTTAATGGAATATCGATTTTCAATCATCTTGTTTACTTGGTTTATTATTATGGTGTTTAATTTAATTAAGCGCTGTGCCGATATTCAGCATCAGTCTTCTTGTATGGAATCAAAATATCCAATTTGTTAAACGAATTTCCACGTAACTATCATTAATGAATTTTTTCTTATGCAAAAATTCATCAGCTCCAACAATGCCCTCATGCAATGCATTTCGGGTCTCTCACTTCAATGTGTAAAGGTTAACCGCTTCGACCAATGCGGACATAATCTCAACCCGTAACGTCGCCGGAGCGCGCACTTCAATCCCCGCTCCTTGCCCCATCAGCCACCAGCGCAGTTGCCAAGTGTCGTTGACTGTTGCCGTCAATCGTATCCAGCCATCGGCTTCTTCCTTTGCTATCTGATCGTCCGAAAGCGGAGTCTCAATCAGATAAGCGGCAACCCATTCCTCACAACGAATTTCCAGTTGAATGGGCTCGCCCTGACAGGCAAAATCCGCCAAGCCACCGGCAATTGCTTTGTCCAGGTTGAATCCGTTGGGCGCTTTGGAGGCGTTGTCCAATAGCGTTACCTTGCTGAAACGATGCAGGGCGTAGAGTCGCACATCTGGGTAATCCCATGCGCTGGCTACCAGATAGGATACCGAGCCGCGCATGATGATGCCCAACGGGTGTAGCACGTAATCCTTTGTTTCTTCACTTCCTGAGGCGTTGTAGCTTACTGAAAGCTGACGGTTTTCCAATATGGCGCGGTAGATGTCGGACTGAATTTCTTGATTTACGCGCGGCGGTAGCAAGGGTTGCGCTGGCTGCACGATGCGAACTTTATCCAGCCAATCCTTGGAGTGGTTATTGTTGTGCCTTGCCAGTTCATCAAGCTTGATTTTCGCCAGTCCGAACACACCCTGTAAGCCATCCAGTATGGCTGTCGGCAATAACTGTTTCAAGTGCATCTCCACCAAACGCATGGCCAGTGCTTCGGAAACGCTCATGCCGGGAATGTTGAGGTTGGCACCTTTACTCCAGCGCCAACCGTAATCGCGCGCGTTTTTATCATTCAATTCAATCGGGAAAATTTCACTCAATTCCTTGAGGTCGCGCTGTACGGTGCGCACTGATACCGCATAGCCCGCTTCGTTAAGCTTGGTGGTAATTTCACTGGCCTTGTCCCAATGACCGTCTTGTTTGCTGTCGAAGCGACTGACTGTCAGCATACGCATCATTTCCCATTGACGAAGCAACGTTGATGATTTTTCGTTTTGGGGCATTACAAGCTCTCCGTTGATCCGGTATTCTGCTGGGTTATTTATATTGTAAAGATAGCAAATAGATGCGACATAATGCGTCGCAATAAAGACACTTATCCATTAAGTCAAATATTGCTCGCTCATGTTTTTTGCTATGGGTGTTACCGTGGTTCTATATTGAGAACACAGACGGCCTGCTTTTGATTGTTCTTGCTTTTATGAATTTTGTTTAAGGAAGGAGTTAAATTTAGTTATTTTGGCGACTTATTCTGTCGTTTTCATAGCCATAAAGCAGTCACTCGCGACCGGCAGCTGATGGCAGTTTGGCTGAGGTCGCCAACGTCGGCTTTGTGGTCCTCCAGTTCCAGAATCTGGCTCCGGCCGACTGGCGGCTTTGGAGAAGCGCGAGTGGCAAAAATGGGTCGGTTGAACTCCTTGATGAGTGGCAGCTTTCAGGAGTCGGAATTTGATTGACCGCTTTTCGGCGATGAATCTGAAGAGAAGACGGTCGACAGGCGACCCATACTTGACTGTCGCGTTTCTCCAAAGCGGCCGCATACCCAAACATCGTTTTTTGGGTTTCGCTTCTACGAAGCAGCCTTTCGTGGTCTCCGGCAGTCGGCCCAGAGTGTGTCAAAACACAAGCCATAGTAAAAGCCGTAAAAATATCTTAATTACTTGAAATATAAGGAAAATTAACGTAATAAGTGGTAAAATTGAGCCCTAATTAAACGTTAGGGACTTCAAATGAAACGTTTTATACAAGGCGAGCATCGGACACAAAACACCTTATTTCCAGAAACTTTGGATGACTACGTTACCGAGTGCAATCCAGTCCGTGTAGTCGAGGTTTTTGTTGAAGGGCTTGATCTTGGATCGCTGGGTTTTGAAGGCGTTAAACCGGAGGCCACAGGTCGCCCTGCCTATCACCCCTCAACCCTTCTGAAAATTTATATCTATGGTTATC
>Ga0208510_100207_pt1 | contig 27995 bp, 27 predicted proteins | sample LakWasMet33_HOW6_2_FD_183875 | JGI IMG/M metagenome (GOLD analysis project Ga0208510, IMG submission 183875) | Freshwater sediment methanotrophic microbial communities from Lake Washington under simulated oxygen tension - Sediment Metagenome... | ecosystem: Environmental > Aquatic > Freshwater >...
GCGCACCGGCGGCATGACGCACAGCGGTGGCGCTCGCAGCCTGACCAAGCCCGGCTTTAAGCGTAGCGGTGCGGTTCGAGTTCATAGAAGCGAGTGGGCTCCAACGTGTCACGCTAACCGGCACGCCAAGCGCGCAGCGATTGGCGTGTCCAGCGAACGAAGTGAGCGAGGTTGAGCACATGGTTGGGCTGTTAGATATCTTATTGAACGAACGCAACCAAGAAGCCAAAGTAAGCCAACAGAAGGTGCCCAAACCAAGATCTATTACCCGCGCCGCGCAGCAAGAGGCCAGAAGCGATTAGGCTAGTACCCGCGCCGAAACCGAACCAAGCCCCCATCATTTCGAATCCACCGCAGTCGACTGCATGTGCCGGGCAACGGAACCTGGCTGAAAAAGAAAAGATCGACAAAGCAATGCAAAGGATGCCCAGCGATATCTCAATCTTGCTGAGTATGAGTTTTGGCTGATCAAATTTCATGCGGCCCAACGTAAAGTAGGCACCCCATTGGGCGCTTTTGTTTCCGACAAAATGCGGGGATATTGCATCTGGGGTTCGAGCTTCTCGCGCATTATCAAATAGTTAAACAAATTTAGCACACCCTAAGGGTAACCGGCAAACCCGTCATCATTTCCACCAGCAATACATGGCTCGACTGGCCTGCTCAGCAAGGCCAATTGGGCGACCGCGAAGACCATGCGGGGCTACCATCGATGCAAGATCTATCGACATAGGAGCTGCACATGGCCAGTGAAACCCCTGACCGCAGAGTCAACCTCAAGGCGAAAGTCGCCAACGACAACATCAAGCGTCAGCCCAATGACCGCGACGAAGCACCGGATGACCAATCGCTGCGACCGCGCGGCGTGATCAAGCAGGCCGCCAGCGACATCGAACACGGCCTGGTCGATACGGATCTGCGCGGTACGCCCGGCGTGGAGCGCACGGTCGAGCGGCGCACTGGCGCGGATCAGGCCGACCCGCAGCCGGATCGCGAACGCGACATGCGCGAGCGGCCGAGCCAGCGGGGCCAGCGGTGATGCGACATGGCCTGTGCGCGGCCCTGGCGATGGCCGCGGTGTCGGTCTACGCCCAGGAGTATCCGCCCGGCTTCGGTCCACACCCTACGCTGCCCGCGCCTTCCCACAAGCTGATTCCGGTGGTGAATGTGGCGCCGGTTCGTCCTTGGAAGGATGGCGAGAAGCCGGCCGCCACAGGCCTCGAAGTGAGTGCATACGCGACCGGGCTCGCGCACCCGCGCTGGCTGTACGTGCTGCCCAATGGCGACGTGCTGGTGGCCGAAACCAACGCGCCACCAAAGCCAGAGGACGCCAAAGGCATCAAGGGCATCTTCATGAAACGGGCGATGAAGAAGGCGGGTGCTGCCACCGGCTCGGCCAACCGCATCACCCTGCTGCGCGGTCTCGCCGCCAATGGCTCTGCCGCAGAGCGCCACGTGTTCCTGAGCGGCCTGAACTCGCCGTTCGGCATGGCGCTGGTAGGGAAGGATTTCTACGTGGCCGACTCCGATGCCGTGCTGCGCTTCCCCTACCAGGACGGCGCCACGTCCATCCACGCGCAGGGCCAAAAGTTCGCCGACCTGCCCGCTGGAGCAATCAATCACCACTGGACCAAGAACATCGTCGCCAGCCCCGACGGCAGCAAGCTGTATGTCTCGGTCGGCTCGAACAGCAACGTGGCCGAGCGCGGCATGGGGCCGGAAGAAGGCCGCGCCGCGATCTGGGAGTTCGACCGCGCCAGCGGCAAGGGGCGCATCTTCGCGAGCGGCCTGCGCAATCCGGTCGGGATGGCGTTCAACCCCGTCACCCACCAGCTCTGGACCAGCGTGAACGAGCGCGACGAGCTGGGCAACGACCTCGTGCCTGACTTCATGACCAGCGTGCAGGACGGCGACTTCTACGGCTGGCCCTACAGCTACTTCGGCCAGCATGTCGATCAGCGCGTGGCGCCGCAGCGCCCGGACCTGGTGGCCAAGGCCCGGGTGCCGGACTACGCGCTCGGTGCTCACACAGCTTCGCTGGGATTGACGTTCTATACGGGATCGTTGCTGCCGCAGTACAAGGACGGCGCGCTGGTCGGCCAGCACGGCTCCTGGAACCGCGAGCCGCGCGCCGGCTACAAGGTGATCTTCGTGCCCTTCGCGAACGGCAAGCCGAACGGGCCGCCGCAGGATGTGCTGACCGGTTTCCTCACCACCGGCGGCCACGCGGCCGGCAGGCCCGTGGGCGTGGCCGTCGCCAAGGACGGGGCGATCCTGGTGGCCGACGACGTGGGCAATACCGTGTGGCGTATCGCGCCCGGCAAAAAGCCCTGAGCGCCGCTACAATCGGTCATTTCATCCATTGGACTGACAGCATGCGCATCCTGCATACCATGCTGCGGGTCGGCGACCTGCAGCGTTCCATCGACTTCTACACCAAGGTGCTCGGCATGAAGCTGCTGCGCATTTCGGACAACCCGGCGTACAAATACACGCTCGCTTTCGTCGGCTACGGCAACAACCCCGAGCACGCGGAGCTGGAGCTGACCTACAACTACGGGGTCGAAAACTACGAGATGGGAACGGCCTACGGGCACATCGCGATTTCGGCCGACGATATCATCGCGGCCTGCGCGGCCGTGAAGGCCAACGGCGGCAACGTGACGCGCGAACCGGGGCCGGTCAAGGGCGGCACGACGGTGATCGCGTTCATTACCGATCCGGATGGCTACAAGGTCGAGCTCATCGAGCGCAAGGATGGAGCGGGCGGCGCCGGTCTGCGCTGATCACTTCCGCCCCTGAGGTTGGCGCTTGTCGAATTCAGCCTGCACGGCATGCGCCACTTCTTCGCGGACCACCGCACGCAAGTCCTCGGAAAGAGCCTTGCGCACCTCGTCCTTCACAGCCATCTGTACCTCTTCATGGACAACCGCGTGTATCTCTGCCCTAAGCATGTAGTAAAAGCTTATCTGCAAGCCGATCACTGACAGAATCATCGTGACGCATATACCGATCATCCAACTCTTAAATTCCGAGATTTGGCGGTGCAGCTCTTCTTTGGTGACAAAGGTGGGAAGGAGTGCATCCACCCTACCGCGAAACGCAGCAAACTCTTCGCGCAGGCTCGCAATTTGCACCCGCAGCTGATCGAGGCTAGTACGCAAAGCCGCCAACTCCACCCTGGTTTCGCGGACTTGCTCTTCCAGCTGTGTCAGGCGCTGCTCCATCAGTTCATAATCGACCCGCATGCGCAGCATGTCAACCGAGTGGCGCACACGAGCAGTCACCCCCGCGCACGCGGGAGCCCCTGGTAGAACGCAGCTGGAACGCATCGCACCAGAGGTCCCCGCGTGCGCGGGGATGACGGCAGAAACGACAACGCCACCCGAAGGTGGCGCTGTAAGCGGCGACTCGAACGCTTACTGCTTCAGCAGCGCGTTGATCGGCTCCAGGTCGGCTTCCTTGAGCGTGCCGGCGGCGGCCTTCAGGCGCAGGCCGGCCATGATGGTGTTGTAGCGCGCGGCGGCCAGGTCGCGACGGGTCGAGTACAGCTGGCGCTGCGCGTTCAGCACGTCGATGTTGATACGCACGCCCACCTGGTAACCCAGCTTGTTCGATTCCAGCGAGGACTGGCTCGACACCTCGGCCGCTTCCAGCGCCTTCACCTGGGCCATGCCGCTGTTCACGCCGAGGAAGGACTGGCGCGCGGCCTGGGCCGCGGCACGGCGGGTCGCTTCGAGATCGTTGCGGGCCTTGTCTTCCAGCGCGATATCCTCGCGCACCTTGCTGGTCACGGCGAAGCCGCTGAACAGCGGGAGATTCCACTGCACGCCGATGGCGCGGTCGTTGCCAGTGCCGGATGCGGCGCTCTGGCCGTGGACCTTGCTGTGGCTGCGCGACGCAAACAGGTCCAGGGTCGGATAGTGGCCGGAACGGGCCTTCGAAATCTCACGCTTGGCCGACTCGTAGTTCAGCTGGGCGCTCACCACGCCGTAGTTCTGGTTCTCGGCGGCGGACACCCACGGATCCACCACGGCCGGCTGCGGCGCGGTCAGGGTCACGCCCGGCTTGAGCGTGGCCAGGCTGGCCGGCGCGGCGCCGATGATGGCCTGCAGGGCGGTGCGTTTGTTCTCCAGGTCGTTGACCGCGGCGAATTCCTGCGCCACCACCAGGTCATACGCGGCCTGCGCTTCGTGGGTGTCGGTGATGGTCTGGGTGCCGACTTCGAAGTTGCGCTTGGCCGAGGCGAGCTGCTCGGTGGTCGCGGTCTTCTGGGCGCGCACGGTTTCCAGCGCATCCTGGGCCGCCAGCACGTCGAAGTAGGCCTGCGCCACGCGGGTGATCAAGTCCTGCTGGGCCTGCGCGAACTGGGCTTCGGAGATCGACTGCGCCAGCTTGCTCTGCTGGTAGGTCTGCCAGTTGGCCCAGCGGAACAGCGGCTGGGTCAGGGAGATCTGGTAGGTGTCGCTGCGCAGGTTCGAGCTGCTGCCGCTGACCAGGGCAAGGGTGCCGTCCGGGCGCACGGCCAGCTGGCCGTCATTCCAGGGCGAATTGTCGGAATCGGACTTGGTCGACGAACCGGAGGCGGTGACCGTCGGCAGCAGCAATGCACGTCCCTGCGTGGAGCGCTCCTGGCCGGCCGCCAGCGAGGCGCGCGCGCTGGCATAGTTGGCGTCGTTGGCCAGTGCCTGCTTGTACACCTGGATCAGGTCGGCGGCCTGCGCGTTCAGCGCGAAGGCGCCAGTGACCAGCACGGCGAGGAGGGATTTTTGCATTGCGTTCTCCATCGGAGTCATCCGAAAGTTGGTTATTAATATTGGGCCATCGTCGGGTCCACCTGCTCTGCCCAGGCGTGCACGCCGCCGGTCAGGTTGGTGACCTTGGTAAAGCCGTTGCGCTCGAGGAAAGCCGCAACTTGCATACTGCGACCGCCGTGGTGGCAGATGCACACCACCTCGGCGTCTTCATCCAACTCGTCCAGACGGGCCGGCACGGTTTGCATCGGCATCGTCTGCGAACCGGGAATCTGGCACAGGGCCACTTCCCAGCCTTCGCGCACATCCAGCAGCACGGGTTGCTCGCGCGCCGGATCGGCCAGCCACTGGGCCAGCTCGGGAGCGGTAATCTGCTTCATCAGAACGTGAAGTGCGAGGGACGCACGGCGCCCGCCAGCGGCTTGACGTTGGTCTCGAACACCTTCACCGTGTCGTATGCCGTTTCCGACACGCGGGTGATGACGTTCACGGACATCACCGGCGCTTCGCCGATGATGGCGGCGATGCGGCCGCCGACTTTGAGCTGCTTGAGGAAGGCGTCCGGCAGCACTTCCAGCGCGCCGGCGATCAGGATCACGTCGTAGGGTGCGCCGGACGGCCAGCCTTCGGCGCCATTGCCCTGCTCCACCGTCACATTGACCACGCCGGCCGCGGCCAGGTTCTTCTCGGCCAGTGCCTTGAGCTCGGGGTTGAGTTCGACCGCGGTCACGTGACGCGCCTTGTACGCCAGCAGGGCCGCCAGATAGCCGGAACCGGCGCCGACCAGCAGCACGTTCTCGTGCTTCTTGACGGTCAGCTCCTGCAGCAGGCGCGCTTCCAGCTTGGGCGCGAACATGCTTTCGCCGCCCGGCAGGGGAATCTCGGTGTCCACGAAGGCCAGGGCCTGGTAGGCCGCGGGAACGAATTGCTCACGCTTCACCACCACCAGCAGGTCCAGCACGTCCTGGTCGAGCACGTTCCAGGGACGGATCTGCTGCTCGATCATGTTAAAGCGGGCTTGTTCGATATTCATTTTCTGACTCGGATGAAAAGTAATAATCCGATATTTTATCGTTGATCTTCCTCAGGACGAACATCTTATCGGCCCAAGGTCCGGCTGACCCCGAAATTGCGACAGTCTGCAATTTTGGGGGAATAAAGCTGCAAAAACGGCACCCTAGCGCTGGGCGGGGGGGACCTCCTTGAGCAGGCCATGGAGGGCGATGTCGAGGAAATTGGTCAGGAACTGGTGGGGGTCGAGGTCACTCTGGTCACAGGGGCCGACCGAGTGCTTCCACATCATCAGCATCAGCATGGGAGCCAGCAGGACCTGGGTAGCGATGGTCACGTCCAGCGGGCGCAGCTCGCCGCGCTCGACGCCGCGCTCGAGCATGCGGGTCATCATGGCGGTGCCGCGCTCGATCACCTCCTCGCGGTAGAACTGGGCCAGGTCGGGGAAGTTGTTCGCCTCGGCCATCACCAGCTTGACGATGCCGGACGCCTTGGTGGCGCCGATCCGCTCCCACCAGCCGAACACGATGGCGCGCAGCAGGTCGGCCGAATGGCCTTCGAAGCTGGCGATCTGGCTTTCCGCGTCGCCGATGGCGGGCACGATGTTCTCGCGCACCACGGCCTTGAACAGCTCTTCCTTGTTAGTGAAGTAGAGATAGAGGGTGCCTTTGGAGACGCCGGCGCGGCGCGCCACGTCCTCCAGGCGCGTGGCGGCATAGCCACGCTCAACGAAAATGTCGAGGGCGGCCGCCAGCAACTCGTGCGGGCGAGCCTCTTTGCGCCGCTCCCAGCGGCGCTTCGGGTCGAATGGGCAATGCATATGACGTCAATAACTTACCTGCGAGTCATTAATATATGGTGCAGGAGTAATTGCGTCAAGGGCGATAGATCAAGTGACCACCGTCGATCAAGTGACCACCGTCATCCCCGCGAAAGCGGGGACCCCTGCGCGCATACTGGCCGCGACTCCTACCAGAGGCCCCCGCGTGCGCGGCGGTGACGGCCGAGCGCCTGCTTCAAGCGCCGCCGCGGCGGTAGTGCCCTGTCATGACCGGCTCCCAGGCACCGGCCTCGATTTCGGTCTCCAGGCGGAGCGCGTATTCCGTGGCGGAGAGCAGGCGGTAGTGGTGGCGGGTGCGCCCGCGCGCGGAGGTGCGCAGGATGGTGAGGGTGTCGCCTTCCACGCGCCCGGTGGCGGGTTCGGCCGGCACGAAACCGAAACTGTCGAACCAGAACAGCTGGACTTCGATCTCCCCCAGGGGCAGGAACACGGCGTGCGCCTGCAACCAGTCTTTGCCGTCGCGTTCGGCCCGGTAGTCCTGGACCAGGTGTGTGTTGAAGAGTTGCCGCGCCTGCAGAACCGCGCAGGCGCGGCCGCCCTGCCCCCAACGGGAGGCGGCAATCTCTTCCTCGCCGTGCCAGTCGCCCGCGAGCGCGGACAGGAATGCATGGATGTTCACCACCACCTCGGCTGCTTGACTAGGGATGCCTAGTTTACAAGCAAGCGCGGCGCGGTGCTCAGCCAGCCTGTTCCTTGTGCTCGGGCTGATCGGGGTCGGGCAGGCCCCAACTCTTCCAGTCCTTGCCGAAGAATTCGATGGGGTGCTGGGTCCGCTCGGACCCGTTGCCGCAGGCTAGGGCGTCGACGGAGCAGTACTTGTCGCAGCCCCAGCAGATGCGCTCCGGGTTGGGAGGGTTCTCTGGAAACTTCTTAGCCATGGGTAAATCGTACGCATTTGGACGAATGTTTACCCATGAACCAGGTCAAGAAACCTGGAGCTGGCGCGCCTGTCTCCAGTAAATCCGCACGCCCAGCAGCGCGGCCACGATCAGGCCGAACAGGATCGGCTGGGCGAAGTTGTGCTTGCCCGCCTTCATCCACCAGAAATGCAGGATGCCGAGCGGGGCGATGATGTAGATCAGCCGATGCAGCCAGGCCCAGCGCTTGCCGCCTAGGCGGCGCACCATGGCATTGGTGCTGGTCACGGCCAGCGGCACCAGCAGCAGGAAGGCGGTGAAGCCGACCGTGATGAAGGGACGCTTGAGCACGTCCTTCCACATTTCCTGCAAGTCGAAGAAGTGGTCAAACCAGAGAAAGCACAGGAAGTGCAGGCAGGCGTAGAAGAAGGCGAACAGCCCCAGCATGCGGCGCAGCCGAATCAACCAATGCCAGCCGGAGAGTTTGCGCGCCGGCGTGACGCCGAGCGTAATGCACAGGAAGTACAGCACCCAGTCGCCGGTGCCGCGCGTGAGGTATTCCAGCGGCTCGACGATCTGGCCCGCGTAGATGCGCCAGGCCATGTTGGTGATGGGCACCAGCGCCAGCAGGAAGACGGCGAGTTTCAACGCGCCGAGCTGGCGCGGCGTAGGCATGAAGGCCATGGGGGTCCTCAGAAGAAGCGGCGCAGGTCCATCCCTGCGTACAGCCTGGCCACGTCGTTGTAGCCGTTGAACATGAGGGTCTTGCGCTTGCGCTGGAAGAAGCCGTCCTCGCCGACGCGGCGCTCGCTGGCCTGCGACCAGCGCGGGTGGTCCACCTCAGGGTTCACGTTCGAATAGAAGCCGTACTCGCGCGGCGCGGCGTCGTTCCACGACGTGCGCGGCTGCTCGCGCACGAAGCGGATGCGCACGATGGACTTGGCGGACTTGAAGCCGTACTTCCACGGCACCGTCACCCGTACCGGCGCGCCGTTCTGGTTCGGCAGCACCTGGCCGTACATGCCGACGGTGAGCATCGCCAGCGGGTGGTTCGCTTCGTCGATGCGCAAGCCTTCCACATAGGGCCAGCGCAGCACGCGGCTGTTCACGCCCGGCATCTGCTTCGGATCGGCCAGGCTGGTGAACTCGACGTACTTGGCGTTGCCGTTCAGCTCGGCCTTCTTGATGATTTCTGAGAACGAATAGCCGACCCACGGGATCACCATCGACCAGCCTTCCACGCAGCGCATGCGGTAGACGCGCTCTTCCAGCGGCGCCAGCTTGAGCAGGCTGTCGAGGTCGAGCGTCAGTGGCTTTTTCACCTCGCCGTCGATGGTCACGGTCCAGGGGCGGGTGCGCAGGGTGTGGGCGTTCTCGGCGGGATCCGACTTGTCGGTGCCGAATTCGTAGAAGTTGTTGTAGCTGGTCGCGTCCTTGAACGAGGTCGGCTTGTCCGGCACGGTGAAGGCCGGGTTGGCCTTGGCGGGTAGCATGGCGGCGGTCGCGGCGAACGCCTGGCGGTTGGCCAGCTCCCACAAGGCCGAGCCGAGCGCGGCGCCGACGGCGGCCTTGCGGATGAAATCGCGGCGCGCCTCGTAGACGGCCTGGGGCGTGATCTCGGATGGCAGCGGCTCGACGTTGCCGCTGGAAGAGGATTTGATCAACATGGGCGACTCCTGATGCAAGGTGACTGCCGGTTGGTCCGGCAGCCGCCCGTGAACCTTACACCAATTTGTCTAGGCGTTCAGAGCTTGCCGTAGGAATGCAGGCCCGACAGGAACATATTGACGCCGAGGAAAGCGAAGGTCGTCACGACCAGGCCGATCAGCGCCCACCAGGCCGCCACGCGGCCGCGCAGTCCGGACATCAAGCGCATGTGCAGCCAGGCCGCGTAGTTGAGCCAGACGATCAGGGCCCAGGTCTCCTTCGGGTCCCAGGACCAGTAGCCGCCCCAGGCTTCGGCCGCCCACAGGGCGCCGAGGATGGTGGCGACGGTGAAGAAGGCGAAGCCGACCGAGATGGCCTTGTACATCACGTCGTCCAGCACTTCCAGCGGCGGCAGGCGGTCCTGCAGGTGGCCGTGCGACTTGAGCAGGTAGGCCGCGGCGACCATGGCCGCCAGCGAGAAGGTGCCGTAGCCGATGAAGTTGGCCGGCACGTGGATCTTCATCCACCAGCTTTGCAGGGCCGGCACCAGGGGCTGGATGTCGGACGCTTCGCGCGCCACCGTGTACCACAGCAGGAAGCCGACCGCGGCGCTGATCACCAGCAGCACGAAGGGGCCGAGCTGGCGCGTCGCGTAGCGCTGTTCGTAGTACAGGTAGAACATGGCGGTGATCATCGAGAACAGGATGAACACCTCGTAGAGATTGGACACGGGAATGTGGCCGACGTCGGTGCCGATCAGGTAAGACTCGTACCAGCGCACCATCATGCCGGTGAAGCCCATCACGACGGCGGCCCAGCACAGCTTGGAGCCGACGGCCCCGCCGAAGGGCGAGCGCGCCACCAGGCCGAGCCAGTAAAAGCCGGTGGAGAACACGAACAACGCGCTCATCCACAAAATGGCCGACTGGCTCGACAACATGTACTTGAGGATGAACTTCTGGTCCGCCGCGGCCAGGTTGCCGCCGTAGAGCATGATCGCCCACAGGGCCAGCAGCGCCACCAGCGGCAGCAGCCAGCGCACCGGCTTCCAGTGCCAGCCGAGGGCGGCGAAGGTGGGCGCGGCCAGCACCAGGATGGCTTTCTCGTAGCCGTCCATGTAGGCGCCAAAGCGCTGCAAGGCGTACAGCGCGGCCGTACACAGCAGGGCGGCGTACAGCCAGTCGATGAGGCCGAGGCGCTTGAAGAAGCCGGGCGCCTGCGTGTAAGTCTGTTGGGTTTGCGACAATTCCATGGTGGTTCTCCCGAGCTGCCCCAGTCTACGCCGATTGCGGCAGCTTCGCTTTCAAGTCGTTGAATTCATGTTCGAAATCGAGGGTCTTGCGCTGCGTGCTCATGGCCATCAGCGCATGCGCGCCGGCCCCGTCGTCGCGCACCCAGACCCAGATCCGGCGCTCGCGGATGTAGAACATCGCGAACACACCCAGCACCAGCAGCAGGCAGCCGATGTAGACCACGGTCTTGCCCGGCGAGCGGGTGATCTGCAGCACGGAGGCCTTGACCTCGGTGTAGTCGTCCAGCTGCAAATAGACCGGCGCGCCGTAGAAGACGCTGTCGGCCAGCGCGTTGGTGGCCAGCTGCAGCCATTGGGCGTGCTGCTCGGTCGGCGCGGCCGGCTCCATGCCGTCGGTGTTACGGGCCAGCTGCCACAGCTCCCACATGGTGCCGTTCAGGAGCTTCATGTAGATCTTGGCGGCCGTTTCGCGCTCGCTTTCCGGCAGCTTTTCCAGGAAGCGCATGACGGCCATGAAGCCGCCCTGGTCGCGTCCTTCGCCGGCGAAGATAGTCAGGCCCTTCAGCGCGGACTGTTCCAACTGGACGGCCAGATTCGGCGTCGAGGAATTGGCCGGCACGGCGCGGCGCGCATAGCGGGCGGCGGCCTCGGCCCGCAGTGCCGGGTTGTGCAGGGCGGCGCGCAAACGCATCCAGTCCTTCACCCCGTGCTCGTCGTCGGCCGGAATGCGCAGGAAGCTGAAGTTGTCCGACGGGTTGGCGCGCACGCCCGACAGGTAGAACGGGAAGCCGTCCACCGTCACCGGCTGCATGTAATTGAGGAATTCGCGCGCCTGGCCGGCCTTGTCGCGCAGCTTGTACTGCACGGACGGGCCGACGTTCTTCAAGTCCTTGTTGTTGGCGTTCTTCGCGGCCGAGCCCGTGTGCTTCTGCAGGCTGCGCGCAAACTGCTGCTCCAGCGTTTCGCCCTTCTGCACGGCGCGCGGATCGTTGCTGCCCACGTTCTCCACGTTGAAGGGACGGAAACCGGTCCACTCGACGGTGTACTCGTCGCTGCCGCGTTTCAAGACCGTGCTGTCGTTGACCTCGCCGCTCAGGGCGAAGCTGGCGGTGTCGTTGCCCGTCATCGGGAAGCCGGTCAGCTTCAGTTTCGAGCCGCCGTCCTCGAAGCTCGACTGGTAGATCGCCAGGCCCTTGTAGATCAGCGGTTCGTTGACCTTGATGGTGGCCGGGAAGATCTTGCCGGTCTCCTTGTCCTGCACGTGCACCTCGCTGGCGAACAGCTTGGGCATGCCGGTGGAGTAGAAGTCGATGATGAACTTGTCCAGCTTGATCGTGACCGGCAGCTCCTGCACCAGCACGCCGTTCTGCTGCGGCAGGATGGCGACGTCGCTGGCCTGCCCTTCGCTGATCTGGGTGTTGCCGCGGAAGGTGGGGTTGTACACACCCAGGCGGTGCTGCTTGGGGATGTCCGAGATGAGGCCGCTGCCGGCAAAGGGCGTCTTGCCGAAGGCCCATTCCTGGAAGCGGATCGGCAGGTTCGAGTCGAGCATGCCGCCCAGGCAGATGATGACGATGGCGCTGTGCGCGAATACGTAGCCGAAGCGGGTGCCGGCGCCCTTCTTGGCCGCGACCAGGGTGCCGCCTTCCTTCTCCACGATGCGGGTGCCGTAGCCGGCATGCGCCAGGCGCTCGGCGGTCTGCTGGGCCAAGGCAGTGCGGACCAGCGGGGCCAGCCATTCCGTCTTGTGGTGGAAGTTGCGCAGCGAGGTCTCGCGCACGTTCTCCCGCCAGCTGCGCATATCGCGGAACATCTTCGGCGTATTGCGCAGGATGCACAGCGAGGTCGACACGATCAGGAAACCCATGATCAAGAGGAACCACCAGGCCGAGTACACGGCGTACAGGCTGAGCTTGGAGAACACCTCGAACCAGAACGGGCCGAACTGGTTGACGTAGTTCGGCATCGGCTCGTTCTGCTTGAGAACGGTGCCGATGATGGAGGCGATGGCGATCACCGTCAGCAGGCTGATCGCGAAGCGCATCGAGGACAGCAGCTCGACCGTTTCCGCGAGGCGGCGGCGCGGCGTCTGCAATTGGATCCCGGCGGTACTACTCATCTTGGAAAACTCTCAACAAAAAAGGCAGCCCGCTTGCGCGCTGCTGCCTTTTTCTTGTTCAACGCGAACCCGCGGCTGCGGGCGGCTATTATTTGAGGCCGGCAATGTAATCCGCAACGGCTTTCATTTCCTCGTCCGACATGCGCTTGGCGAGGGTGGACATCTGGACGCTGTTGTTGCGCGCGCCGGACTTGAACGCTTGCAGCTGGGCGACCGTGTAGTCCGCCATCTGGGCAGCCAGGCGCGGGAACTGGACCGGGATACCGGCGCCGTTCGCGCCGTGGCAGGACGCGCAAGCGGCCACGCCCTTGTCCGCGATACCGCCGCGGTAGATCTTCTTGCCCAGGTCCAGGGTGTCCTTGGAGCGGGCCGCGTTCGGCTTGGACTTCTGCTCGGCCAGGTAGGCGGCGATGTTCTTTTTCTCTTCGTCGTTCAGGGCCTTGGCGTACGGGGTCATGACGGCGTTGTTGCGGGTCGCGCCGGTGAAGTCCGCCAGCTGCTTGGCGAGGTAGGCTTCGTGCTGGGCCGACAGCTTGGGGTTGGTGGCGATGGTCGAATTGCCCGCTTCGCCGTGGCAGGAAGCGCAAGCCGGGATGCCGCGCGCCGCGTCGCCGTTGGCGAACAGGGTGGCGCCCTTGGCCGGGTCGGCCTTGGCCGGAGCAGGGGTCTCAGCCGCGTACGCCAGGCCGGACAGCGCCAGGGTAGCAACCAGCATGGATTTCACAAGCTTTGGAAACGCACGATTCATTCACACACCTTGATCAGATTGGTTTTATGTCCTTCGAAGGCCGCTGCGCTTGCTAGGCCGCAAGCCCTAACCCCTTATTGTACAATAGCTCGCCCGGGTTAACGCCCCCTTTTGTTGCACTTTTTACCCTCTTCATGTCCAAACTCTGGCAAGCCCGCTTCTTCAACACCGTCAACCACCTGCGCGATCTGCCCACGACCACCGTGCCCGAGATCGCCTTTGCCGGGCGGTCCAACGCGGGCAAATCGTCGGCGATCAACGTGCTAACGAACCAGAAAGGCTTGGCATTTGCGTCGAAAACGCCGGGCCGCACCCAGCACATCAATTACTTCTCGATCGGTGGCGCCCACGTCGGCCAGCACCGGCACGACGCCACCATCGTCGAGGAAATCCAGGCCATGCTGGTGGACTTGCCCGGCTATGGCTACGCGGAGGTGTCCGGCTCGGCCAAGCACCACTGGCAGCGCCTGCTGGGCGACTACGTCCAGCAGCGCGAGCAGCTGGTGGCCCTGGTGCTGATCATGGACGCGCGCCGCCCGTTCACCGAACTCGACGTGCAGATGCTGGAATGGTTCGCGCCCACGGGCAAGCCGATCCATTGCCTGCTGACCAAGGTCGACAAGCTCAACCGCAACGAATCGACCAACGCACTGCGCGCAGCCCGCGCCGTGCTCGACAGTTATGAAGACGAGGAAGGCAATCCCTTCCCGTTCACGGTCCAGCTGTTTTCCTCGCTCAAGCGCATCGGCGTGGAGGAGGCGGACGCCAAGATACTCGAACTGATCGGACTTTCCGACACGGACAAGGAACCCACGCCATGACCACCTTCCCCGCCACCCGCATGCGCCGCATGCGCCGCGATCCCTTCTCGCGCGCCCTGATGCGCGAGAACACCATCACCGCGGACGACCTGATCTACCCCGTGTTCATCCTGGACGGCGCCAACCAGCGCCAGCAGGTGGCCTCGATGCCGGGCGTGGAGCGCCTGTCGGTGGACCTGCTGCTGCCGGTGGCCGAGGAATGCGTCAAGCTTGGCATTCCCGTGCTGGCCCTGTTCCCCGTGATCGACGCCAGCCTGAAGACGCCGGACGGCGTCGAAGCGGCCAACCCGGACGGCCTGGTGCCGCGCGCCGTGCGCGAGCTGAAGAAGCGCTTTCCGGAGCTGGGCGTGCTCACCGACGTCGCGCTCGACCCCTACACCAGCCACGGCCAGGACGGGCTGATCGACGAATCCGGCTACGTGCTCAACGACGAGACCACCGCCATGTTGATCCGCCAGGCGCTGGCCCAGGCCGACGCCGGGGTGGACGTGGTGGCGCCGTCGGACATGATGGATGGGCGCATCGGCGCCATCCGCGACGCGCTGGAGATGGCGCGTCACATCCACACCCGCATCATGGCCTACTCGGCCAAGTACGCCTCGTCCTTCTACGGCCCCTTCCGCGACGCGGTGGGCTCGTCCGGCAACCTGGGCAAAAGCGACAAGAAGACCTACCAGATGGATCCGGCCAACAGCAACGAGGCCTTGCGTGAAGTGGCGCTCGACATCGCCGAGGGCGCGGACATGGTGATGGTCAAGCCGGGCATGCCCTACCTGGACGTGGTGCGGCGCGTGAAGGACGAGTTCAAGGTGCCGACTTTTGCCTACCAGGTCAGCGGCGAGTACGCGATGCTCAAGGCCGCCGCGCAGAACGGCTGGCTCGATCACGACAAGGTAATGATGGAGTCGATGATGGCCTTCAAGCGCGCCGGCGCGGATGGCGTGCTGACCTACTTCGCGCGCGACATCGCCAGGTTGCTCTGACGCTTCCACGTCATCCCCGCGAAAGCGGGGACCCCTGCGCGTTTCAGCGGCCACTCACCCTACCAGGGGTCCCCGCTTGCGCGGGGATGACGGTGGGCGGTCAGTTGCGGCGCGGGGGAATGTAGTTGGGGAACATTTCCTTGAACAGGAAGGCGCTCAAGGCCTCCGTGTCCTGCGGCCGGGCCGACAGCGTCACCACGCGGTTCAGGCGGTGCGACTCCCAGTCGAAATCGCCCTTCTTCTCGCGCCGGATAATCTCGATCATCTTCTTGACGATGGCCGTTTCGATGTCCGGTTCGCTCCCCACCTCGACGTTCACCTGCTGCAGCCAGCGCCGCTTGAAATTGGGGTTCCAGCCGCGGAACTTCAGCTCCGCGCTGTGGAAGGTCTGGTTGCTGATGCTGAAGACGCCGCCCGTGCCGTCATCGTCTTTCGAAGCGGCATTGGCACGCGCGATGTTGGCCTTGATGTTACGTAGCGCCTTGTCGTTCTCGCTCTCCGACGGCGTTTCCTGCACCACCCCGCGCTGGCGCCGGCGCGCTTCCACGTAGGCCTGCATGTCCACTTCCTGCGGCACCTCCTGCTTCGCCTCCTCCTTGACCGGCTCCTCCTTCAGTGGCGGCACCGTGATGGTGTTGGGCAGGCGCGGCATGGTCACCACCGGCTTCTGGGTCTTCTCCGGCTTCTTGTGCGGCTTAGGCGCCTGCTCGCGCGGTGCGGCCTTCTTGGGTGGCTCGAAGGTGACGAAGGTCTCGCCCACCTTGCCCGCTTTCTGGATGATGCTCGGACTCAGGATCACCAGCAGGAGCAGGCCCACGTGCACCGCGATGGTGACGCCGATGCCGATCTTGTTCGGCTTGCGTTCGCCGTAGACCGGATTGCGCACGAAGCCCGGCGGCAGCGGCTGGCCGCAGTGCTCGCAATAGCCGGTCTCGGGGTGCATGGGGCAGGATTCGTCGCGCAAGGGTAAGGCTCTGTCAATACGCCATCAATCCAGCAGTGTGCCAGAGCCGAGGCTATTTGGGAAACATGTAGCGTACACAATGCCTCCCTTGGCCGTTGTTACAGAATGTATCTACGCCGCTTCCAGCTTGGCCAGATCCGTGTCCGACAGCGGGCCCTTGCCGCTGTAGCGGTCGAGGTAGAGGTAGATCACGGGGGTGATGTAGAGCGTGATCACCTGCGAGAACACCAGCCCGCCCACCACCGCGAGACCCAGCGGCTGGCGCAGTTCCGCGCCCGCGCCCAGGCCGAGCGCGATCGGCAAGGCGCCCATCATCGCCGCCAGGGTCGTCATCAGGATCGGCCGGAAGCGCAGGATACAGGCCTCGCGGATCGCGGCGGCCGGCGCCATGCCCTGCTCGCGCTGGGCCGCGAGGGCGAAGTCGATCATCATGATCGCGTTCTTCTTCACGATCCCGATCAGCATCAGGATGCCGATGATGGCGATCATGGTCAGGTCCAGGCCGAACAGGCGCAGCGTCAGCAGCGCCCCCACCGCCGCCGACGGCAGGCCGGCCAGGATGGTCAGCGGGTGGATGTAGCTCTCGTACAGCACGCCGAGCAGCACGTAGATGACGCCCAGCGCGGCCACGATCAGGATCACCTGCGAGGACTGCGAGTCCTGGAACACGGCCGCGTCGCCGCCGTACTTGGTGATGATGGACGGCGGCAGCTTCATAGCGCGCCCCATCTGCTCGATATGCTCGGTGGCCAGACCCAGCGGCGCGTCCGGCGCCAGGTTGAAGGCGATCGTGATCGCCTGCAGCTGGCCCTGGTGGTTGACGGCGGTGGGGCCCAGCGTGCGTTCGACGGTCGCGAAGCTGGACAGGCGCACTAGCGGCCCCAGCTTGCTGCGCACGGGGATGCGCAGCACGGCGTCGTCGAACTGGCGGTCCTCTTCCGCCGCTTCCAGGATCACGGCATAGCTGGCGGCCGACGAATAGATGGTCGACACCTGGCGCTCGCCGAAGGACGCGTACAGCGCGGTGCGCACGTCGGCCAGCTGCACGCCGAGCAGGTTGGCCTTGTCGCGGTCGATGCGCAGGGTGGCTTGCAGGCCGCGGTTCTGCGAGTCGCTGGTCACGTCGCGGAACAGCGGGTCGGCCCGCATCTTCTCCATGAACTGGTTGGCCCAGTTCGACAGCGCATCCGGGCTCACGCTTTGCAAGGTGTACTGGTAGCGGCTCTTGGACGGACGCCCGCCCAGCTGCAGGTTCTGGATCGGGCTGAGGAAGACCTGCACGCCGGCCACCCGGCGCGTGGCCTTGCGCAGGCTGTCGACCACTTGCGGCATCTTGGCCCGCTGCGCGGCGGGCTTGAGCACCAGGAACATGCGGCCGGTGTTGCCGCCGCCGGTGAACGAGGTCACGTCCTGCACGTTGGAATCGGCCTGGATGATGGCCGCCACTTCCATCTGCTTCTTCAGCATGGCGGCGGTGGAGATGTCCTCGGCCGCTTCCACGGTCACGCGGATCTGGCCGATATCCTCCTCCGGGAAGAAGCCCTTGGGAATGGTCACGTACAGCACCACCGTCAACACGAAGGTGCCGATCGCGATCAGGAGCACGATGAAGCGGTGCGCCAGCGCCACGTCCAGCGTGCGCGCGTACAGGTCGCGCGTCTTGGCGAACAGGCGCTCGAAGTGCTTGCCGATCAGGGTCGTCTCGCCGGTGGCGTCGTGCGCGTGGTCGGGCAGCAGGCGACTGGCCATCATCGGCACCAGGGTCAGCGACACCAGGGCGGAGACGAGAATCGAGAGCGACACGACGACGGCGAATTCATGGAACAGCAGGCCGATCACGCCCGGCATGAAGAAGATCGGGATGAACACGGCCACCAGCGAGATCGAGATCGAGACGATGGTAAAGCCCATCTCGCGCGCGCCGGTCAGGGCGGCGCGCAGGGGCTTTTGCCCCATCTCGATATGGCGCACAATGTTTTCCAGGACCACGATGGCGTCGTCCACCACCAGGCCCACGGCCAGCGTGATGCCGAGCAGGGACACGTTGTCCAGCGAGTAGCCGAGCCAGTACAGCAGCGCCAGCGCGCCGAGCAGCGAGATCGGCATCGTCACGGCGGGGATGAAGGTCGCCGCCACCCGGTGCAGGAACAGGAAGATCACCAGCACCACCAGCGCCACGGTGAGCGCCAGGGTCAGGTTCACGTCGTGGATCGCGGCGCGGATCGAGACCGAGCGGTCGTTCACCAGGTTGATGCTGATCGACTCCGGCAGCTGGGCCTTGAAGCGCGGCAGCAGCTGGCGCACGGCGTCCACCACCTGCACCGTGTTCGCGTTCGGCTGGCGCTGCACCAGCAGCACGATGGAGCGCTCGCCGTTGTAGCTGCCGGCCGCCTTCACGGACAGGTAGCTGTCCTCCACCGTCGCCACGTCCTTCAGGCGCACCGGCTCGCCGTTGCGGGTGGCGACGATGACGTCCTCGAACTGGGCCGCGTTCATCAGCTGCGCGTTGCCCTGGATGGTGAGGGTCTGCTGCGGGCCGTCGATGATGCCGAGCGGGGTGTTCGAGTTGGCGGCGCGGATGGCGGTGGCCAGTTCGTCCATCGAGATGTTGCGCGCGTTCATGAGTTCCGACTTGGCGCGCACCCGCACGGCGAAGCGCTTCTGGCCGTTGACGGACACCTGGGCCACGCCGGGCAGCGTGGACAGGCTGGGCGCGACCAGGTTCTCCGCGTAGTCGTTCAGCTCCGACAGGTTCATCGACGGCGAGGTCATGGTCATGAACAGCACCGGCGCGTCGGCCGGGTTGACCTTGCGGTAGGACGGCAGGTCCGTCATCTCCTGCGGCAGCTGGCGCTGGGCCCCGAGCAGCGCGGCCTGCACGTCGACGGCGGCGGTGTTGATCTCGATGCTGGGATCGAACTCCAGCGTGAGCGAGGTATTGCCCTGGGTGCTGGTCGAGGTGATGACGTTGATGCCGGCGATGGTGGAGAACTGCTTCTCCAGCGGCAGCGCGACCGACGACGCCATGGTCTCCGGGCTGGCGCCCGGCAGGTTGGCGTTGACGTTAATGACGGGGGTGTTATAACTCGGCAGCGCCGCGACCGGGATCTTGCTGTAGGCGAGCACCCCGGCCAGGATCAGCGACAGCGACAGCAGCACCACCATCACCGGGCGGCGGATACACAGTTCGGACAGGTTCATGCCGCTGCGCCCTTCTTGCCGCGCTTGGCGGCCGGCGCGCCGCTGTTCTCCTGGGCGACGCGGACCTTCCCGCCCGGCCGCAGGTTCTGCTTGCCGTCGGTGATCACGATCTCATCGCCCTTCAGGCCCGTCACCACGGCGTTCAGGCCGAAGGTGTGCACGCGCTGCACCGGCACCTGGACCGCGCTCTGGTCGGCGCCGACCGTGTAGACGAAGGTGCCGCGCACGCTGTTGACGACCGCGGCCTGCGGGATCACGACGGCGTCCTTGAGCGTGCGCACCGTGACCTTGGCCGTCACGTACTGGCCCGGCCACAAGGCGTTGGCGCGGTTGTCGAACTGGGCCTTCACCTTGATGGTGCCAGCCGCGGGGTCGACCGCGTTGTCGACGAAGCTGAGCGCGCCCTTGACCGGCGCGGCGCTGCCCGCCGCCGCTTCCACCGGCACCGTGCCCGCGCGCTGGGCGGCCAGCAGGTCGCCCAGCACATTTTCGGGCAGGGTGAAGGAGACGTGGATCGGATCGAGCTGGGTGATGGTGGTGAGCGAGGTGGCCAGCTGCACCAGGCTGCCCGGATAGACGTTGATGGCGCCGACCCGGCCCGTCATCGGGGCGCGGATCGCCGTGTAGCTGGCGCTGACGCGGCTGGCCTTGGCGGCGGCCGCGTCGGACGCGAGCAGGGCGCGCGCCGCCTCGACCTGGCTGCGCAGCGTGTCGACCTGGCTCTGGGCGATGAACTTCTGCGCGAACAGTTCCTGGGCGCGGCGGTACTGGCGCTCCAGGTCGGCCAGCGCGGCCTGGTCGCGCGCGACCTGGGCCTGGGCCTTTTCCACGCTGGCCTGGTCGGCGCGGTCGTCCAGGGTGAACATCAATTCGCCGGCCTTCACGAACTGGCCTTCCTTGATGTGGACCTTGCGGATCGTGGCCGTGGTCTGCGGATGCAGGTCGACCATGCTGACCGCGGTGACGGTGCCGTTGGACTGCTGCACCACCGGCACGTCCTGGCGCTGCGGCTTGACCACGTTGACCAGCACCGGCCCCTGGGCCGCGCCCTTGCCTTTTTGCGCCTGCGCCGCGGGCGCGGAGCCGCGCATGACATAGGCCGCGCCGGCGGCGATAACGATTGCGCCGACGACCGCGGCGATGACCTTCTTGTTCATGTTCTCGCTTCAGAGTTTGTTGCTGATTGTTGCTATTTGCCGGCGTAATACTCCGGCAGGATAAGGGTCGCCTCGAGGCCGCCCGCGGGATGGTTGGCCAACGCGATCGAGCCGCCGTGCTGCTCGGCGATGTTGCGGGCGATGGTCAAGCCCAGGCCGGTGCCGCCGGACTCGCGCGAACGCGAGGTTTCGATGCGGTAGAACGGTTCGAACACGCGTGCCAGTTCCTCGGCGGCGATGCCAGGCCCGTGGTCGCGGATGCGGATGCGGGCGCTGCCGGCCAGACGCTCGACGCTGACCTCAGCCCGGCCGCCGTATTTGACGGCATTGTCGATCAGGTTGCCGATGCAGCGGCGCAGCGCCATGGGCCGGCCCATCAAGGCCATCCTGGCCTGACCGTGCAGGGTCACGGGCTGGCCGCTGTCGGCGGCGTCGGTGCACAGGGAGTCGAGCAGCGAATCGAGGTCCATGGCCTGCATGGTCTCGTTGGTGTCCATGCTGCGCGCCAGCTCCAGGCCTTCGCGCACCATTTCCTGCATGGCCGTCAGATCGCCCTTCAGGCGCTCCTGCAGTTCGGGGTCGGTCACCTTCTCCAGCCGCAGGCGCATGCGCGTGAGCGGGGTTTGCAGGTCGTGGGTGATGGCCGCCAGCATCTGGGTGCGCTGGAAGATGTACTGCCGGATGCGCGCCTGCATGGCGTTGAAGGCGGCGCTGGCCTGGCGGATTTCGCTGGCGCCGCTTAGGGCCAGCGGCGCGTGGTTGATGTCGTTGCCCAGGTCCTTGGCCGCCTGGGCCAGCTGGTTCAGGGGGCGGGTCGACATGCGCGCCACGAGATAGGCCAGCAGGGCGATCGTAAGCAGGAACAGCGCGATGATGCTGGTGTAGTCGGTTTCCGGCGTCGGCAGCTGGCGCGGGGGCAGCACCTGCAGGCGCAGCGTCTGGCCATCGCGCATGCGCACGTTCAGGCTTTCGCAAATGCCGCTCCAGCGCGTCGGCGCCAGCGGCCCCGGCTGGCGGAAGCGCGGGACGTCGTCGCACTGCTTCGGCCGCTGATCGATGTGTTCCAGCTTGAAGTCCGGGCCCACGCGGGCGGCGAGCTGGCGCATGAAGGGCGTGAGCTCGGCCGAAGTCGGCAAGGCCGGGTCGAACGGCTCGAGCCGCACGGTGAGGCGGTTGGCGACCATGCGGAACGCGGTGCGCGAATCGCGCGGCACGACGTCCGCGGTCGTGATCAGTTGTTCGGCGCGCTCCACGGCATGGAAATCGCGGTAGGCCTCGATGGCGTTCTGGCGCTCGCGCACGGCCATCCACTGGGCCAGCGCGGAAGCGGCCAGGATGCCCAGCATCAGGGTCAGGAACACGCGGCCCGTCATCGAGCCGAAGAAGGCTCTCACGTGGACGGCTCCACGGTGACCTGGCCGGCCAGCACGTAGCCGCCGTTGCGGACCGTCTTGATGATCTGCGGGACGCGCGCGTCCTCGCCCAGCTTCTGGCGCAGGCGGCTGATCTGGATGTCGATCGAGCGGTCGAACGGATCGGCGTCGCGGCCCTGGGTCAGGTTCAGGAGCTGGTCACGGTTGAGCACGCGGTTGGGGTGTTCGAGGAACACACGCAGCAGGCGGAACTCGGCGCCGGACAACATGATCACCAGCCCGTCCGGATTGACGAGGTGGCGCGCGGTGAGGTCGAGCGTCCAGCCGGAGAACTTCATCTTCTGCACGTGCTCGGACGGCGTGTTGGACGGCATGGCGTGACTGCGGCGCAGGACGCTGCGGATGCGCGCCAGCAGCTCGCGCGGCTCGAACGGCTTGGGCAGGTAATCGTCCGCGCCCATCTCCAGGCCGAGGATGCGGTCGAGCGGCTCGCTGCGGGCAGTGAGCATGATCACCGGCAGCGAGGAATTGGCGCGCAGCTTGCGGCACAGGGTCAGGCCGTCGTCGCCGGGCAGGTTCAGGTCGAGCACGATCAGGTCGGGCCGCGACTCGTCCAGGATCTTCCACATGCCCGTGCCGTCGGGGGCCACCAGCGAGCGGTAACCGTTCGACTCCAGATAGTCGGCGAGCAGGGTGCGGATGTCGCGGTCGTCGTCGACGATGAGAATGGTCGAGGGAGTGTCCATGGCAAGCATTATCTCCGCTCCGACCGGGGCTTGGTAGCCAGTTTGTATCGGCAAGTATCAGTACCAATAGTCGAAACATATTGATACAAACGGCCGCGCAGCGGAAACGCCGGCTTTACACGCCGGGCGCAGCATACCTCCATGCGCCGCGTTCCCGCCGGCGTCCAACCTGAAGGAACCCATCATGAAAACCCTGTCCAAGACCCTCCTGATCGGCATCACCGCCCTCGGCATCGGCACCGCCTCCCTCGCCTACGCGGACGAGACGGCCGCCCCGCGCCACGAACAGATGGCGGCCCGCATGGCCGAACACTTCGCCCAGCGCCAGGCCAAGCTGCACGATGCGCTGAAGCTGTCCGCGCAGCAGGAAACGGCGTGGTCCGCCTACCAGGCCGCGCTCAAGCCCCAGACGCCGGCGGCGCATCCGGACCGCGCCGCGTTCAAGAGCATGAGCGCGCCGGAGCGCATGCAGAAGATGATCGATTTTTCCAAGCTGCGCACCGAGCGCATGGAAGCCCATCTGGCAGCCGTGACCACCTTCTACGGGCAGCTGTCGGACGAGCAGAAGAAGACGTTCGACGGCTTCACGGCCCGCCATGGCGGCAAGCGCCACCACTTCATGCGCCGCGGCTGAACCCGGCTTCTTGGTGAGAAAGACTCTTGGCGTCCTGCGGGACGCCTTTTTTATTTGCAGATTGCCAAGTTAACCCGCAGTAGCAAACGTTTGTTCAGCAATTTACAACATTTGGTGAGAATCGTGCCTAGCGTTTACGCCGAACTGGTGTATGCTGAGTTGTATCCATGCGGCAACTTTTGCCGCCGTGGGTAGGTCTTTCACAATAAAAAAGCGGTCAAAAAGCAGCGCAAGGGAAAGAACATGACAACGACGATCTACGACAAAACGGAAAAAGGCAGGGAAGAGATTGCCACCCGCAAGTACCAGTTGCCGCCGCGGCTACGTACCTTGCTGGTGATGATAGACGGGCGCAACTCGCTCGAGACGGTGTTGAAGAACATCGCGGGCTTGGGGCTCAACGGCGAAAGCGTCAATCTGCTGGTGGCCAACGAGTACATCCGCCTGGTCAGCGGCGGGCCGGAAGCGGCCAACGAGCCGGCGGCGCCACCGCGCGCGGCCGCGCCGCGCAAGCGGGAAACCGATCCGGAAGTCGCGGCGCGCATGGCGGAAATGACCGCCAAGGCGGTCGAGGAGGCCGAGCAGTTCCGCGCCGTCTACGAGTTCTACACCCAGACCATCAAGAGCACGCTGGGGCTGCGCGGCTTCATGCTGCAGATGAAGGTGGAGAAGGCGGCGACGGTGGGCGAACTGCGCGAATTGCGCCATGCCTATCTGGACGCGGTGCTCAAATCCAAGGGGGCCGAAATCGCGCGCAGCCTGCGCGACCGGCTCGACATCCTGCTGGGCGGCGCGCCGGAAACCGACGACTTCGCGCTGGCCAGCTAAGCCCTAGCGCAGCCGCGCCAGCGATTCCAGGAACTTATCCGCAGCCTGGTAGCCGATCACCCGGCTGCCGGGCAACTCCTTGCCGTCCTTGTCGAACAGGATGATGCCCGGCGGCCCGAACAGGCCGAAGCGCTTGAGCATGGCCTTGTCGTCCAGGTCGTTGGCCGTCACATCCACCTGCAGCAGCACCGTGTTGGTCAGCGCCGCGTGCACGCGCGGATCGCTGAAGGTCAGCTTTTCCATTTCCTTGCACGAGACGCACCAGTCGGCGTAGAAGTCGAGCATGGCGGTTTTGCCGTCCAGGCGGGCCAGGGCCGCGTCCAGGTCGGCGGTGGACTTGATACGCTGGAATGGCAGGCGCTCGGCCTGGGCATTGCCGCGCAGGTGGGCCAGCGGCGCCAGCGGATCGCGGCCGCCGGTGGCCAGCCCCGCCAGCTGCACGCCGCCCAGTACCAGGAAGGCGGCGCCGGCCGCCGTGGCCAGCCAGTGTTCGCTCCGGCGCAACAGGAAGGCGCCGTAGCCGAAGAACAGCGCGGCCCAGCCCAGCATCTGCACCGACGGCGGCAGCACGGGTGAGACCAGCCACAGCGCCATGCCCAGCATCAGCACGCCAAAGAAGCGCTTAACCGACTCCATCCACGCGCCCGCTTTGGGCAGCAGGGAACCGGCCGACAGGCCCACGAGCAGCAGCGGAATGCTCATGCCGATCGCCATCGAAAACAGGGCCGCGCCGCCGATCACGACGTTGCGGGTCTGGCTGATGTAGACCAGGGCGCCGGCCAGCGGGGCGGCCACGCAGGGGCCGACGATCAAGGCCGAGATTGCGCCCATCAGGAACACGCCGGCCGTGCGCCCGCCGTGCTGGCGGCCGGACGCCTCCGTCAGGCGGTTCTGCACGGCGGCCGGCATTTGCAGCTGGTAAAAGCCGAACATCGACAGGGCCATGCCCACCATGAGCAGGGCGAAGGCGCCCAGCACCCACGGGTTTTGCAGGGCCGCGGCCAGGCCTTCGCCGACCAGGCCGGCCGCGACGCCGAGCGAGGTGTAGACGATGGCCATGCCGAGCGAATATGCGAGCGAGAGCAGGAAGCCGCGCGAGCGCCGCACGTGCGTGCCCTCGCCCACGATGATCGAGGACAGGATCGGCACCATCGGCAGCACGCAGGGCGTGAACGCGAGGCCCAGGCCAAGCAGGATAAAGGCCGGCACGATCGCCAGCAGGTTGCCGCCGGTGAGCACGCGGCCGATGCGGCCGACGTCGGTCTCGGGTGCGGCCGCGGGCGCGGCGGATTGGGCCGGCGCCGGCACCCCGGCCGCTTGGCTGGCCGCGGGCATGGACGCGGCCGTTTTCGGCCCTGGCAGGTCGGCTTGGCTCGGCGCGGCGGCGGCCGGCGCGTACACCGAGCCGCCTCCCTCGGACTGTGGCCCGGCCGTGGTCGCGGCCGGGGCGCCGCCGCCCACCAGGCGCACGCTCACGTCCTGCGGCGCGTAGCACAGGCCGGCGTCGGCGCAGCCCTGCCCCGTCACGTTCAGGGTGAACATGCCGGAAGCCTGCACCGGAATGCGGATCGTCACGCTGTGGCGGTAGGTTTCGACGTTCTTCTCGAAGGTCTGGTCGTACTTCACCTTCCCGGGCGGGAAGTCCGGCGTGCCCAGGGTGGCGCCGACGGCGCTGAACTTGAAGCGCTCGCGGTACATGTAGTAGCCGTCCGCGATCTCGTAGGTCACGGCGATGGTGGCGCCGTCGATCATCTGGGCGGAAAACTGGAAGGCCTGGGCCGGGTCGAGATACTCGTCCTCCGCCAGCGCCGGGCGCAGCAGGGTGGACAGCAGCAGGAGTGCCGCCAGCAGCAGGCGGACAAGCGGGAATCGGGTCATGGAAGGTTCCTGGCTAGGCCCGTCGATGCGGACCACGTGAAATGGTACACCAGTGCATCACTGGATGCATGTCGGTGAATCCCTCCAAACGCCGGGAAAGTTCAATCCGTTTCAGAAAAGCTATCGAGGAAATCGAGCAAGGCACGCAGGCGGCCGAGGCGGCGCAGATCCTTGTGGTAGCCGAGCCAGGTGTCGCGCGCCGGGGGCGGCTCGGCCAGGTCGATCTGCACGAGCGCTGGATAGTGCCGCGCCAGCGCCAGGGGCAGCACGGCCAGTCCGAGCCCGTCCGCGCAGGCGCGCGCCTGGACCTCGCGGTTATTGCTGCGAAAGACCACGCGCGCCTTGGGCAGCATGCGCGCCAGCCACGCGACGTCGGGCATGGCGGCGAACGAAGCGTTCATCGTGATCAAGCGCGCCCCCTCGCCCTGCTCCGCCGGCGGCGGCGTCCCGGCCCGGCCGAACAGGCCGTAGTCCAGGCGCCGAAAGCGGCGCACGACGATGTCCTGCTCCGTGAAGGGCGTGATGCGAAAGGCCAGGTCGGCTTCGCGCCGGGCCAGGTCGTAGGGCCGGCTGTCGGTCAGCAGCTCGATCGCGACGCCGGGATGCTGGCGGCCGAAAGCGCTCAGGGCCGGCGTCAGCACGAGATTGCCGAACCAGTCCGAGGCGGTGACGCGCAGCAGACCGGTGAGATCGCCCTCCCCGCCTTCGAGCGTGCGCTGGAAGTGCAGCGCCTCCTCTTCCATGCGTTCGGCGGTGGCGAGCACCGAATGGCCGGCGTCGGTCAGCAGCAAGCCCTGGTGGGTACGCTGGAACAGGACCGTCCCCACGGCCTGTTCCAGCACCGACAGGCGCCGGCCGACGGTAGGCTGAGCCATGCCGAGCGCGCGCCCGGCCGCGCCCAGCGAGCCGCCGCGCGCCACCGCCAGGAAGACCTTGATATCGCTCCACTCCATGGGTTCACTCATGCGAATTCGCATCAGCGCGATGCGATTGTAGTCGTTCTAATGCGGTAAGGTATCGCATAAATTGGAGGCACACAACTACTTCAGGAGCCCGCCATGACCATGCAAGCCGCAGTCCTCGAAAAAGCAGCCGAACCTCTTCGCATCCAAAGCCTCGCCCGGCCCAGCGCCGGCGCCGGCCAGGTGCTGGTGCAAGTGCATGCGGCCGGCCTCAATCCGCTCGACACCAAGATCCGCGCCGGCCAGGCGGCGCACGCGCGCCATCCGCTACCCGCCGTGCTCGGGATCGACATGGCGGGCGTGGTGGCCGCCGTCGGCGCCGGCGTGACGGAATTCCAGCCGGGTGACGCCGTGTTCGGGATGACGGGCGGCGTCGGCGGCGTCCAGGGCGCGTTGGCCGAATACGCGGCGGTCGATGCGGCCCTGCTGGCCAAAAAACCTGAAGCGTTCTCGATGCGCGAAGCAGCCGCCACGCCGCTGGTGTTCATCACAGCGTGGGAGGGACTCGTCGACCGCGCCCGGATAAGCTCAGGCAAGACCGTGCTGATCCATGGGGGCGCGGGCGGGATTGGCCATGTGGCGATCCAGATCGCGCGCTCCTTCGGCGCGCGCGTGCATGCGACCGGCGACGGTTCGCAGCAGGCGTTCATCGAGAGCCTGGGTGCGGTGTTCATCAACTACCGGGAACAATCCGTGGAGCAGTATGTGGCCGCGCACACCGGCGGCGCGGGCTTCGACATCGTTTTCGACACGGTGGGCGGCGCCGTATTGGACCAGTCTTTTCTGGCCCTGCGCCCCTATCACGGCCACGTGGTGAGCGCGCTCGGCTGGGGCACGCATGCACTCGCGCCGCTGTCGTTCCGGAGCGGCACCTATTCCGGCATCTTCACCTTGATGCCGCTGCAGACCGGCCAACACCGCGCCCACCACGGCGCCATTCTGCGCGAGGCTGCGCGCCTGGCGGACGCCGGGCAGCTGCACCTACGACTGGACGCCACGCGCTTCGCGCTTGACGCTGCCGAGGACGCGTATCGCCACCTGGAACAAGGTCGGACGGGCGGCAAGGTCGTCGTGGACGTAAAAATCGGGGACAGACCCGGTTTTCCAGGCAACTAGTTGCCGGAAAAACCGGGTCTGTCCCACTAGTGTCCCAACGTTTTTCATAGGAGAGCGAGCTGAAACGGCCCGTTCTCCTGCTTCTCTTCGCTAGGTGGTCTGG
>Ga0208510_100212_pt1 | contig 27242 bp, 13 predicted proteins | sample LakWasMet33_HOW6_2_FD_183875 | JGI IMG/M metagenome (GOLD analysis project Ga0208510, IMG submission 183875) | Freshwater sediment methanotrophic microbial communities from Lake Washington under simulated oxygen tension - Sediment Metagenome... | ecosystem: Environmental > Aquatic > Freshwater >...
CCAGGCTGATTGGTGTTTACAGAGCACAATGTAAGGTTGATTTGGTGCAATGTGCTCGCGGCCTTCGACGACATAGTCAATCCCGCAAAAAAACTTACTCATCCACACGACCAGGCCGCACCAAGCTGCGCCGAGTTGATAGCGCACCTTGAGAGAAAACGGTAACGCCAACAAAATCAATATGCCGATGATGGTGGCGGATGCAAATATACAAACAAATAACAAGGCGGAACCGAGATAAACACGCAAGGTCTTTTCTCTGTTTACGTTAGCTGGCTTGTTCATCGATAGTCTCAAAAACGGCTGCGTTATGTGGTTGGGAGGCTAGTATTTGAAAATACCCCATTTTTTTAAATGGGGTAAAAAATTAGGCCTGCAATTTAGAAATATCGGCACAAGTTAAAAACTGGTCCGACAAAAAATTAAGCAAGGCCAACCGGTTGGCACGTAATTCAGCGTCATCAGTCATCACCATGACATGATCAAAAAACGCATCGACATCGTTACGTAACGCCGCCAGACGATTCAACGTCGCTTGATAGTCGCGCTCTGCCAATAACGGCTGAATGTCTTTAGCGGCTAATTGTGCGGCAGCCAAAAGTGCCAACTCTTGCGGCTCAATCAATCGATCCACTAGGCCGCCAATGTTTGCCGCCGCCGGTGTATCAGATTTTTTCAGGATGTTGCGGATACGCTTGTTAGCTGCTGCCAGACTGTCTGCTTCAGGCAGTTGCCTGAAGTTTTTAACCGCTTGTAAACGTTGAATAAAGTCCAGTGGCTGGGTCGGATTAACACTAAGAACAGCATCAAACTCATCGGCGCTGTAGCCTTGATCCAGACAGTAGCCTTTCAGGCGATCAAAAATAAAATCGGTCACCAAATTGCGAGTGGCTTCGTGATCAAACTCATGCGTAAACAGCGTCAAGGCCACATCAATAAGCTCTGGCAGATCTATAACCAAGTTGTTTTCAATGACAGTACGTAACACACCCAGCGCAGCCCTGCGTAATGCATAAGGGTCTTTATCGCCGGTCGGTATCAAGCCGGCGCTAAAAATGCCGGTTAATGTATCGATCTTTTCAGCAATCGCAAGTACCACTCCTATCGCGCTAGTCGCAGTCGGACTACCGGATTGCTTAGGAAAATATTGTTCTTCAAGCGCCCAAGCGACTTCGACCGGCTCGCCATCAGCCAACGCATAATAGCGGCCCATCAAACCTTGTAGATTACCGAATTCGCCGACCATTTCCGTCATCAAATCGGTTTTGGCCAGCAGCGCTGCGCGCTTGGACAGTTCGACATTGAAATTGAGCTGCTTGGCAACGCTTTCCGCAAGCTTGATAACACGGTGGGCTTTGTCGCTAATAGTGCCCAGTTTTTCCTGAAAAACAATGGTCGATAAGCTTTCTACGCGCTCTTCCAGGGATTTCTTTCTATCTTGTTTCCAGAAAAATTCTGCATCAGAAAGCCGCGGAGTTACCACGCGTTCGTTGCCGCGTTGGATAGATTCGGGATTGCTGCTTTCGATGTTGCTAAACGTAATGAAGTGGGCCAACAACTCACCTTTGGCACTCTTAACCGGAAAATACTTCTGGTTAGTTTGCATGGTAGTGATCAGCACTTCGGCCGGTAGCTCAAGAAAACGAGTATCAAAACTGCCGGTAATCGGCACCGGCCACTCATTTAAGGCGGCAATTTCTTCCAGTAAATCTTCTTCGATATGCGCCAAACCGCCTACTGCAGAGGCTGCTAGATGTGCGGCATCACGTATTAAGGTAAGACGTTGCTCAAAATCAGCAATGACTTTGCCTTGTGTATACAGAATGTCTGCGTAATTTTGCGGCTGGGAAATCGTTATCGCTTGCGGCGCATGAAAACGATGGCCTTGAGTAATCGCACCGGTTTTCAAGCCTAAAATTTCCGTGTCGATTACCGCATCGCCATACAGTAATACCGCCCAATGTACCGGCCTGACGAACTCAGTCATATTGCTGCCCCAGCGCATTCTTTTGGCGATAGGCAAATCGGCAATGCTTTGGCGAATAATATCTGGAAGCAACTGCTCGGTAGCCTGACCTTTAACCTGTTGGGTAAAGCTAAGCCATTCGCCCTTGTCGGTTTTTAAGCGCTCCAGCTGGTCGAAACTGGTGTTGCAACTGGTAGCAAACCCCAATGCTGCTTTGCTTGGTGAGCCGTCAGGTGCAAAGGCAGCCTGTATCGCGGGGCCGCGCTTTTCTACCGTTTTATCCGGCTGTGCGGCTGACAGGTTTTCTATTAACACCGCCAAACGGCGAGGTGTGGCGTATGCCTTGCTGGCACTGAAAGTAAGTTCTGCGGTGTTAAGACCTTGAACAATATTGTTCAACAGCGCATTGCTCAGTTTCAGCAGGTTTTTTGGTGGAAGCTCTTCTGAGCCTAACTCGAAAAGTAAATGGTTGCTAGTTGTCATGATTATGCTTCCTGCGCTGATAACATCGGAAAACCCAACGATTCCCGGCGGGCGTAATACGCTTCGGCGACGGATCTGGACAGGGCTCTGACTCTTAATATATAGCGTTGGCGCTCGGTGACCGAAATAGCATGACGGGCATCCAGCAAGTTAAACGTGTGCGAGGCTTTCAGCACCATTTCATAGGCAGGCAACGGCAGATTAACGGCAATCAGCTTTTGGCATTCTTGCTCGTAGGTATCAAAGCAGCCGAACAGGAAATCAACGTTGGCATGTTCAAAGTTGAATGCCGACATTTCCACTTCATTTTGATGGAACACGTCGCCGTAAGTGACAGTGCCATGTGGGGTTTTGGTCCAGACCAGGTCATAAACGCTCTTAACACCCTGCAAATACATGGCAATGCGCTCTAAGCCGTAAGTGATTTCACCGGTCACCGGTCGACATTCCAGGCCGCCGACTTGTTGGAAATAAGTAAATTGGGTGACTTCCATGCCGTTTAGCCACACTTCCCAGCCCAAGCCCCAAGCGCCTAATGTTGGCGATTCCCAATTGTCTTCGACAAAGCGAATATCGTGCTCGAGCAAGTCAAAACCCAAATGGCGCAACGAACCCAGATACAACTCTTGGATATTGTCAGGCGACGGCTTCAGCATTACCTGAAACTGGTAATAATGCTGCAAGCGGTTCGGGTTTTCGCCGAAACGACCGTCAGTCGGGCGCCGCGATGGCTGCACATAAGCAGTATTCCAGGGCTCAGGACCAATGGCGCGTAAGAAGGTGGCGGGATGAAAAGTCCCCGCGCCGACTTCCTGATCTAGCGGCTGTAACAAAATACAGCCTTGAGCTGACCAGTATTCCTGCAAGGCAAGAATAAGTCCCTGAAACGTTGATATATCGTGGGTTTTATTCGACACGGCGGCTACAAGAGGCAATAAAAAGGGGGCCAATTATAGCTTAAAAATGTTGATGAAGTAGGGTTTGGCTAGAAGGCTTAATAGTCAGGTGTAAAAGTTATTTGTGGGAGCGACGCCTACGTCGCGACCGTAGGTGTCAAATCGCGACTTAGGCGTCGCTCCCACCCTCTTTCGATCCAAAAGCACTGTTGCCCGTGCAGCAATTCTGCTGATTGCCTGCCTACTAAAAAGCAGTAATGGTCACTTTGAGTTAGAAAAGCTAATCTTCTAAGCCGCAATAAAACACAGCGATTCAAGAGCTAGCGTGTTGCTTCAATCGCCAAATAGCGCTTGGCATTGCTATTGCAGACATACAGTTGGGGAAGCTTCCCATTTACCAATTATCAATCAATTGAGGTTTACTGTATGAAGCAACGTTTACAACAAGCATTTTTACTCACTATCGGCGCTTTTGCGTTGTCGCCTGCCATGGCTGATGAAACTACCGGCAATCGTTACGGTTACCCGGTTTTATATCAATCAGAAATTAGCGCCGCCAAAGCGTGGTTGGATGTTAGCCCCAATAAATCAGACGATCATGATAAGCACGGCGAGCACCGTGAGGTTAAAAAAGCCGTTATTCTTGATGTGCGTCGAGTCGAAGAATATGTTGCGGGTCATCCGCCCGGTGCTTATAGCATACCGTTCCCACATGTTAGCGGTAGCCCGTCTGAGATTAACGATTCAACCGACTACATCGGTTATGACATTTCTGTGGATCCTGAAGTCGGCTTTTTAGCGGTAGATGGCAAAGACGGCACCTTATCTATCCAAAGCTTTGTTGATTATGTTGAATCGGTTTTGCCAGACAAAGACCAACCGATATACGTATTGTGCGCAACCGGCCATCGCAGTGTGCAAGCCTCTAATGCGCTAGCCAAATATGGTCATTACACCCACGTTAGAAATATTTGGGAAGGTTACAACGGCCAGCCAAAATATGCTTACACCGGCAATGTGCTGAAAACGCCATTGGTAGCGCTGGATTTAAATAATGATGGCGTGGTCGATGCAAATGACCGTGACGGTTGGGCGTTTTATCAAGAATTACCTACTGAAACCAAATTAAAAAACAAGTTGTTGTTCAAGCCTTATCTCAATCTTTATTGATAAATTGAGCAGGTTGGCGCGAGCCGCGTTGACCAAAAATTTTGTTATTACGCTGTAAATTTTTTCCATTCGTGGTGCGCCTTGTCGAACCATGAATGGGAAAATCCCTGAGTCCGATCATGCATCTGCTTTGCTCAATCAGCGATGCTGGTTCGCTGTTCTAAAACTTGCCGCCTTGCCGGTAAGCTAGACACATTAAACATCGTTATTCCCCAAATGAAACCATCCAACAAAACGACAAACTGTTGTTATTCCAGCAGTAAGTCAGCAGTTATTGCTGTTATTCCAGCAGCAATGCCCCAGTTATTTTTTATAAAGTCAATTAAATCAGTATCTTATATTTTGGCCTGGATTCTGCTTTATAAACTTAGCAGGCAATCATCATGATCCCTGCGCTCTTCTTCTCTTTTTGTTTCTTTGCGTTATTTTTTGGGTGTTTATTATGAAAAATTTAAATAAATTAGCAGCGGCGGTAGCGCTGTCGTTAGCGGCGGGCAGTGCGTCGGCGGCATGGATTGATGGAACAACTGTTGGTACACCATCGTCAGTTGCTTTTCAAATTGATGATAGCGTTACCAAGCAAACTTTTGTGTTGGATTTGGCCGTTGGTCACGCTGGCCTTAATTATGCCTCGTTTCAAAACGGCACTGAAGGTGTCGCAGCTGGCCTGTCTTGGGATCTAGGTGCGCTGGGCGGTTCGCTGTTTTCAGGTTTTGCCTCGCATACTGCCAATTTTAAATGGTCTGTCGTGGCTAGCTATCAAGGTGATAACACTACTGGATCAAATCTTGATAAAAGCGGCACTGGCACTTTTGGCTCAATTTTTACAGATCCAAATAATGCGCAGTGGGGAATTTTATCTACTGCGCATGCGCCAACTGATTTAGTCCAGCAAGGCTCTTCCTTTATTTTTGCAGAAGCCGAGTCTACAGGTAAGGTTGGCAATTGGTTTAATAGACTTAATGCTCCTAATGGTGCAAACGAAGCACCTGTCGCGTCGATAAACCCAATCAATGGCACATCTTTTTACAATACCTACCTCAATAGTTTGGCGCAGGTGGGTAATGGGGCTGGTGCACCATCATTTAATGGGCCTGACTCTGCCGACTTCTATTGGATTACCAATGCCGAGTTAGATATTAATAATAACCAAATTGTGAAACTTGGCGCGTTTACGTTGAGTGCAAACAATATTTTGAGCTATCAAGGCGTAAGTGAAGTACCGGTTCCGGCCGCAGTTTGGCTGTTCGGTTCGGCATTGCTTGGCATGCTGGGATTTACTCGTCGCGGCAGTAAGGTTATAGCGGCTTAAATTTTATCGGGTGATTCCATGGATAAACCGGGAATCGCTCTTATATGGAATGTAGTGGGGATTTTATAATGAACAATTCAATGCAGTTAAAAACGCTGGCGGTAGCGGTATCTTTGTTGGCCGGTACACAAACAGCACAAGCGATCACGCCTTGGGATAATCCCACGCCAGATCTGAAGGTTTACACCTCGGGTGGCGCTGCGCAAGACAAAGCGTATGCTTCAGCGGTTATCAACGTATTAGCAGAGCCAGGCACTGTTGACACTTTTGAAGACGATAACAACAACACAATCGGTGCGCGTTTTGCCGGGTATTATTTTATCGGCAGATCAACGGCTGGGCCTGGCGGCGTTCCTGCGGCTTTACCTGCCGGTTTAGCCGGTAAAAAGATTTATCTGGAAAAACGCTCACTTGGCGCCGCTGGTTATGGTGTCGTGCCGTTAGCGGGTAATATCGCGTTAGATCATCTTGATATATTTAAATCTCCAACACTAACAGGCGTTGCCGGTTCAGGATCGATTGGCGCATGGGTCGCCAATGGCATCAACAAATATAAAGCGGCTATTACTACGGCCAACGCAAATGGCACTCAAAGCTCCTGGAGCAACTACCTGATCTCCACACCTTCTGATGGCGGTTTTATTGGTGTCGATGCTGAGTCTTTATTACAGCCTGGTACTCAAAACTACCCAGCCCCTGTCAAAGAAATCAGCACTAACGCTAACACTTCACCTTGGAACTTAAACTTCACAGTTGATAATCTGGCCGCGACGCGGTTACCTACCGGTGGCCTAGTATATGGTATTGGTGTGACCTTGGATTTGTATAAAGCTTTGCAAATTGCGCAATGGAAATCTGGTCAATTACCTGCCGATACCGATACCAAGTTGGGTGAATATACTGATGCCAGATATATCCCAAACTTGAGCCGTAATTTCTTAGGTTCACTGCTGTCTGGTCAAATCACAAGCTGGAATAATGTTAAGTTTACGGATGTTGGTACTCACACCACTTATGCGTTGAGTGATGTTGCTAAAGCCACTCCCGGCGGACTTGGCTTCACTGCCTTGGCGCCGACCAAATACACCGTTGGTGTCGGTAGACGTAACACTGGTGCAGCGATTGGCGCGGTAGGTTATGCCAAACTGTTAAATTACCCGTTCACACCTAATAGCTTCCCGCCAGCAACTGATACTGGGGCTCTAGTTAAAGCTACAGCAGAACCCTATGTAACTTCTCCAGGCGGCGCAGGAGCTACTGACAACCTCTTAAAAGACTGGCAGGCGGGTACCAACATCAGCACGTTGAACTATTCAGCGACTGGCAAGTTGTGGGGCTTTGCTTTGAATAGCGGTGATCGCAATGGCGCAGCGGCTAATGCTACGCCAGCGCAAAACTGGCGCTATATCAGAATTGACGGCTATACCGGCACTATTGAAAACGTAGCCTCTGGTAATTACCCCTACTGGGCGGAAGGCGAAGTATTAATTCAGCCGGCTCTGGGCGCGAATAAAACTAACTTGCTGACTGCGTTTGGTGATGCATTGCATAGTTCTGCTGTAGCTGCTGATATTAATCCAACCTTGGTGCAACCTTATGGGCAATCCGGTATTTTTGCAACGACCAGAACCGATAACGTTGTTACGACTGTTCCGTTTGATGCAGCTAATCCGATTGTGGGCTTAAGCCATTTCAACGGCACCAGCACCCATTTGGGTATAGTGCCTAAGCCATTCAAGAACGCGGCATCGACTGCAAACATTCTTGAATTGAAGTAAGCAGTAACCGCTAGTTCAGGAGCCATGGACGGCGTCATCCAAGGAAGAGGATGAGACATGGATTAAGTGCTGGTTAGGGTGTTATGAGGTGGCAAGGTTTATTACCACCTTTTTAACAGTCTGAAGTAGTTAACGTGTACCTAGCGGAGCCGTCGCAACGGCGGCATATCAATCATGGTGACAGGTCATAGAAGTGGCCGGAAACGGATTTTATAAAGGACGATCAAACGGAGAAGAGGACAGATCGAGAGGATATGGAGCAGGTGTAAGGAGCTCTGGGTAAGTTGGGTTTCAGGTTTTTGGTGATCCTGAACAAGCTTATTCAGAGCGTTCTTATTTAGTAGGAAGATGTCGTAAGTTCATTTTATTGATCAGATTTTTTAGGGGTTAGCTGATTAAAGTGTTTTTACGACATCCTCCGACTTTCTAAGCACTGTAAACGCAAAGAGGTTAGAAATTGAACAAACTGGTTTTAGCTGTTTTAGAAAAAGCCTTGATTACTGTCAGGGCTTTTTTGCGCGTGTCGTTTTTAAAATATTGGGACGCAGTAAATTTTTTATGGAAAAACTATCGGCAATTATCCAAATCAGTTGATGCCTTGATCCTCGATCGTCGTTGATCGGGCCACATTATTTTTGGGAAATTCTCAGTATGGTTAATCGTTATCTTCCGCTTTACGACGTACCCGTCAGTAAGCAAAAACCACTGGTATCAGCCATTCGGGCATTAATTGCCGGTGGCTTTGTGATTGGTGCCGGAGTAGCGCCTGCGCAAGCCGAATTGCCGGTGCCCACCGCGCCGGTACAACTCGCGCCAACCCCAGTGGATATTGCTATATCTGGACAAGCGGCCGGCCAGGCGGCAGTCAGTGTCGTTGGCAATGCCATGACCATCAAGCAGGTCACAGATAAGGCCACATTGGACTGGAAAAGTTTCAATATCGGCGTTAACAACAGTGTGCATTTTGATCAACCGTCTGCAAATGCGGTCGCGCTTAACAATATTCATCAAAATGATGCCAGTAAAATTCTTGGCTCGCTGACCGCTAATGGGCAGGTGTATCTAATCAATCAGAATGGGTTTCTCTTCGGCAAGGATTCGCAAGTCAATGTTAACTCCCTGGTAGCCAGCACCCTGGGCATCAGTGACGCTAATTTCCAGGCGGGCATCACCAAGGTATTTGACCTTAACAAAAACAGCTCAGATTACCTTAATAAAGCAGCGGCCTTAAAAGGCAATGGCGAAATTTATCTTAAGAATGCCAATGGCAGTTTTCTTCTCGACCAGAATGGTCAGAAGGTTAAGGTACAGATTTTTGTCGAGAAGGGCGCGCACATCAAAACCAACGCACCGGGCGGGCGGGTGATTATCGCTGCGCCCAGCATCACTAACGAAGGCACGATAGAAACCCCGGATGGTCAGACAATTCTTGCCGCCGCCAAAGACAAAGTCTATCTACAAGAAGCAGGGACTGATTCGGATATTCGCGGCTTGCTGGTGGAAGTGGGCACCGGTGGTGATGTCAATAACGTCGGTAAAGTATTGGCCGAACGCGGTAACGCTAGCTTGATCGGTTTTGCGGTGAACCAAAAAGGCATTGCCTCCGCAACAACTTCGGTACAGCTTAATGGCTCAGTGCGTTTATTGGCTCGAGAAGGCATTCAAAATCCGGCACAAACCGGCGGCAGCTTAAAATATAAAAACACCCTGCGCACCGATGGTACTCGTGCAACCGTCAACTTAACGGCAGGCAGCTTGACTAGCGTTGATCTCGATAGCGATAAGTCGGCAACGGCAATTGACGCGCAAGCACAAAAACGTTCCAAGATAGAAATCAGCGGGCATAAAATTGTTTTAGGTAATCAGTCGACAGTGCAAGCCCATGCGGGTGATGTCACTATTAATGCGGTAGATGATGTGCCGGGTAAACACGACGCGCGTATTTACCTTGAAGAAGGCAGTAAGGTAGATGTGTCGGGTGTTAAAAATGTGCAGCTGGCAGTTGATCGAAATATCTTGAACGTCGAGTTACGTAAAAACGAATTGCGTGATTCACCGTTGCAAAAAGACGGCGTGTTGTACGGCAAAACTGTTGCTGTTGATATTCGTGATGCCGATCTAACTTATGTTGATGGCAAGCTAACAAGCGCCGCCATTCCCATTGCCGATGTTAAAGGTGCGGTGGACAGAATCGCTCGCAACATTGATGAGCGCAGTACCGAAGGCGGCAGCATTAATCTTAACTCCAGTGGCGACGTGATTGCTAAAGCCGGCAGTTCCTTGGATTTTTCCGGCGGTTCGGTGGCTTATAAGGCCGGAACGGTTAACAACACTAAATTGGGTGCCAATGGTCAGGTATATGATATTGCCACGGCCGATCCCAACCGGAAATACGATAAAGTCATCACCCAAACACATTATGATCCCGGCTATGTGGAAGGCAAAGCAGGCGGAGACTTAAACATCACGGCTTATGAGGCCGTGTTGGATGGCCAATTACAGGGACAAACCATTGCCGGAGCGTTGCAGCGTTTACCGGAAGATAGAGCCGCCGGTAGTTCATTAAACATTGATTTGAGTAATCTTGAGGTTTACAGCAAACAAGATGTTGTTTTTGATCAAAACGCAGCGGCAAAAATATTAACTGTCGACGATAAACTGGCCAGAAGAAATGGCGGCGCGCCGGGGCAACCGCCTGTTGCATTGTCCATCAACACCGGAATGTTAAGAAATTCCAGAGTTGGCAATGTCAATATTAAGACCAGCGGCTCGGTGGCGATAACAAAAAATACCGTGTTGAATTTGCCTGCCTTAGGTCGATTGAGTCTGTCGGCACAAAACTTTGATATACAAGGCGCCATCGTTACGCCTTCCGGCACTGTCGATTTACACCCTATTAGGCTTCAGAACATTTTGCAGCCTAGCGGCATTACCTTGGGTGCATCGGCGTTGATTGATGTCAGCGGCTTATGGGTTAATGATTTACTGGACGTGCGTCAAGGTCGAGGTTTAGCCCCGGTAAATATCAAAGGCGGCACTGTCAATCTGGCAGCCGAGCAGAGAGATTTGATTCTGGCTCAAGGTAGTCGAATAGACGCCAGCGGCGGTGCCTGGAAACAAAGCAACGCCAAAGTGACTGCCGGAGACGGCGGCTCAATAACACTGGCTGCAGAAAGCCACGATCCACAGGTAAAGCCCGGCAGTCTTTTGCTAAATGGTGATTTACAGGCCTGGGGTTTACAGCAAGGTGGCACCCTGGCGTTAAGTGCCAATGAAGTTGTTATCGGGCCAGTGAGCGCTGCTCCGACTCATGCGGGTTCGACGTTGCAACCGTTAGTGTTGTCCACGGATTTTTTCCAACGCGGGGGCTTTTCCAGCTATGACATTACGTCCAATTATTACGGCTTAAAGGTAGCCGACAACGTTACACTCCAACCCTTACAACTCAACCGCCAACTCACTACCAATGCGACAACTACCAGTGGCGGCAGCTTGCTGGCGGTCAGCAAGGCGGTTACCTTGCCGGGTTATTTACGGAACCCGGTTAATCTAAAGCTCTCATTTGCCGATTTGGCCGGCCAAAATACTCAGGAAGTTTTAAGCGTGGGTAAAGGCACGCTTATTCAAACCGATACGCTGGGTAAGGTTGAACTTAACTCAGATACGTCAATTATTGTCGACGGCACCATCAAAACACCGGCCGGTAAAATAACTTTAAAAATCAATACACCACAAGCTGTTACTGGGTTTTTACCATCTCAGGGTATCTGGTTGGGTGCGGAAAGTAAGTTATTGGCGCAGGGTGTTTTTGACAAGCAATTTAGCACTAACGGTTTAAAAATTGGTGATGTGTTGTCAGGCGGTGCTGTCGATTTAACCGCTAAGCGTGGTTATATCGTCACTCGCGCAGGGTCATTAATCGATGTGTCCGGCACCACAGAAAAATTGGATTTTCTTGAATCTGGAATAGCCGGCAAGGGCTTGCAGCGAGTAGTGCGTGACATCGCTTCTGATGCCGGCAGCATCAATTTTACAGCCGGTGAAGGCATATTGGCTGATGGTGGTTTTAATGCCAAAGCCGGTGGCATAGGTGCAGCAGGGGGTACTTTTTCAGCAACCCTTGATCGTAATTTGCGCGACAAGCCGGATTACCTATTAACCAATACCACTAAATTTCCTGACGACATTAATGTGTCACAGCCTTATCGAATTGAAGTATCGACTGATAATAGCAATGTGGTGCCCGATGCTTTGTCACAAGGCGGTAATATCGATGAAAACAGCTTCAGTGGTCGGGCATTACTGAAAAGTTCACGCATCAATGTCGCGGGTTTTGATTCGCTATTGCTCAATACCGACGTGGTAACCGTCAATGGTCAATACACCAGTGGCGTCGTATTTAAAGGCGATGTCCAATTAAATGCCGGACGACAAATTGTTATTGATTCTCCAAGTTTGCAAACTAACAACGGGCACGTCACGCTCAATACTGCTTATGCGGCGTTAGGTTCAACACAAACACAAACCAATGCCAATATCGCACCAACAGCCACCGGCGGCACAGGGCAACTGGATGTAAATGCGCAAGCCATTGAGTTGTTGGGTGGCCTGGGCTTTAACGGTTTTAACAAAGTCAATTTGAATAGTGCCGGCGATTTGCGTTTACGAGGAATTTTAAATTCCACTGCCAAAACTTTCCGTGGCCTATTAAATCTGAATGGCGACCTGACGCTCAAGGCTAACCAAATTTATCCGGCGACCCTAACCGATTACACCATTAATGTGAACGGCTCAGGCAACGAATCAGTGACATTTTTAAATAGTGGCAACGCTGCGACGCCCATCTATTCCGCGGGCGGAAAGTTGACTGTCAATGCCCCAAACATCTATCAACAAGGCACCGTTAAAGTGCCATTTGGCGCGCTTTTCCTCAATGCCAGTAAAAACTTACAACTGACTTCGGGCAGCGTAACTTCAGTATCCGGTGCGGGTTTAACGGTGCCGTTTGGCCGTGGTTCCGGTGGCACAACCTGGTTGTATCCGCTTGATAACGTCGGAAATAGCAATATTGTTATCAATACTCCACCGGAAAAACGTCTGGAATTGAGTGGCAAAGATGTCAATTTACAAGCCGGTGCAACGATTGATCTGTCTGGCGGCGGTGATCTTTATGCCTACGAATTTATCACCGGTTCCGGTGGCAGCAACGATGTATTGGACCCGACTGCGCCGGGTTATAGTCAAAATTTTGCCGTGTTACCTGGTTTCAGTAATTTACTTGCACCTTATGATCCGCTGGAATCGCCTTCTTCCGGCTTAGCGATTGGCAATAGTGTGTTCTTAAATGCCGGAGGCGGCTTGGCAGCCGGCTGGTATACCTTGTTACCTGCTCATTACGCATTGTTGCCTGGCGCTTATTTGATAACACCTAAAGCTGGCACTCAGGATCAGTACCAAACGACTACTGATTTAGCCGGAACAGCGATTGTTGCAGGCCGTTTTGGTGTCGCCGGTACCGGCATTCAGAATGCGCGTAGCCAAGGCTTTGCTGTCGAACTCGGCACTATCGCCCGTAGCCGCTCCGAATATGCTAATTACACGGCTAACGATTTTTTTAGCAAGCAAGCCATTAACGAAGGTACTGTCCAGCCGCAATTACCTCAGGACGCAGGTAGTTTGGCAATTAATGCTAAAACAAGTTTGGCACTGACAGCCAAGCTGATCGCCAATCCAGCGGGCCGAGGGTTTGGTGGCGAGGTTGATATTAGCGCCGACAATTTGAGAATACTGGGTCGACGCGAGGATTTAGCCGGCGTCGCGACTGGCACCGTTGGGTTGTTGGTTGATGATCTTAACCAGCTCAATGCCCCCAGCCTGCTATTGGGCGGTAAACGTACTAAAGATGCAAAAGGACAGCGAATCACAGTATCTACCGATAATGTCAAAGTTGACGGCAATGTTGGTTTAAAAGGTCAGGAAATTCTTCTTGCCGGTATTAACCAAGTAACACTAGCCAGCGGTGCCGTAGTAGAAAGCAGCGGCAAATCGAGTGCGGCGGGTGGAACTCTACTGGTTGATAATAAAAACGGCGGCAGCGATAGTGCCTTATTACGGGTATCTTCTGGCGGGCAGGTTGATGTCGTGCGGGATAAGACTATCACCGGCAATGGCGGTATTTTGACTGTGGAGTCGGGCGCGCGTATTAAAGCCGATGGTTCGACGCTGTTGGATTCCAGCAAAAACACCGTATTTGACGGCGTTATCGATATGCAGGGCGGCTCGCTGGCGTTAAATTCCAGCCGAATCAGCATCGGTGCAGCCCCTTTAAATACTCCGGGATTGGTGCTAGCCAACACCAACTTTAATCTCGATGATTTACGCTTAAATAGTACCCACGACTTTGATATTTACGGCGCAGTAAATTTAAACAGTAAACAAGTATCGATTTCGGCAGCGGCTATTAACGGCTTCGATAATACAGGTGGGACATCGTCCATTTCTGGTGATCTGATCAAGCTATCTAATCAAGGCGCTATTGCCGAAAGATCAGGAGCCGGCGCCGGCACATTGGTATTTAACGCTCGTGAAATTCAACTGGGAAGCGGGCAGTACGCTATTAATGGCTTTAATAATGTCAGCTTTAACGCATCAGAAGGCATCAATGGCGTAGGGCAGATTATCGATCCACTTACCGGCAACAGTTCGATTGCCGCGCCTGGTAGCTTAAAGATTGGCGGAGACTTAACTTTAAATGCCGGCTATTTCAGCGGCGGTAACGGCGCAACCACCAGCATTGACACTATCGGCCATAACGTTTCTTTGACTTCCCCCGCAGGCATTCCCGCCAATCGCAATATTGGTCTAGGTGTGCGTTGGTCGGTGACTGGCGATAGCATCAGCAGTAACGCTCGATTTGATTTACCTTCAGGCATTCTTGAGTTAACGGCGCTGACTGGCGATCTGAATCTAACTAACGGTAGCAATATCGACTTGTCAGGCCGTGTGGTGAATTTTGCCAATACTTATAAAGCATCGGTAGCAGGTAGTTTGTCGCTGACGGCGTCGCAAGGCAATGTTAATCAGGATGTCGGAGCGGCAATCAATCTGGCGGGCGCCAAGATTGCGACCAATGCCGCCGGCGCAACCCAGCAAGTAAGTGATGCCGGTTCGTTGGCAGTTAAAGCGAGCAACGGCCAATTCAATTGGAACGGCACTATCGATGCTAAAGGCGTTACCGCAACGGCGGCCGATCTTCGTCAAGGCCGCTTTCTGCTTGATGTGAATAGCTTTGGTACTGGCGGTTTCTCCTCGTTGAACAATAAACTTGCTACAGCTGGTTTTACTGAACAACTGACACTGCAACAGCGCAACGGCGATGTCACCATTGCTGCAGCCGATAATGTTAAAGCGCATGAATTCGAATTGATAGCAAACCAAGGTGCGGTAACGATTGATGGCCAAATTGATGCATCCGGCGCAAAAGCCGGTGAAGTTTCTATTTACGGCAGAAACGGTATTGCTCTTGGCTCGACCGGCAAAATTTACGCTAATGCTACCGCGGCTGGTAATGACGGCGGCAAAGTCACCTTGGATACTGTGCATAGAGATGACACCGGCAATGGCCTGTTGAACTTATCCGCCAACGGTGGCTTGATCAATGTTGCCGGTGGTGCGAGCGGCTCCGGCGGCGCGCTGCATCTGCGCACCGGGCGTGATAACACTAATGACAGCGCGTTTAATGCAATTAACACTACCGTACAGGGCGCAAATCCTTTACGAACTGCACTGGAATTAACCCGTGTTTACGATAATCAAACTGCAATTGACGCTGCCAATATCAGCGCCTGGAAAAACGATACGCAAAATTTCATGGGTGCCAGGCCGGTATTGACCAATAACTCCGGCGCGGAGATTGAAATATTGCCGGGCATTGAAGTGCGTAGCGACGGTGATTTAGCGCTAAATGAGCGCTGGGACTTTATGGATGGCGGCTGGTCAATTGCAACCGCATCCTGGGATTCAACCTGGCGGTATGCCGATGCGGCAGGCAACAAATCCTTACCTGGTTTTCTGACACTTACCGCTGTTGGTAATTTAAAAATCAATGCCAGTTTGACTGATGCCTTTGCCAATGCCCCGATTCCAGGGCAAGACATCACCGATGAGTCTGGTGAATTAATTTATCTACACAACGATCTGGTTCAGCCTGGTCGTTCATGGAGCTACAGTTTTAATGCGGGGAATAACGTCGAACTGGCGCATTCATCTGTTGTTGATCAATCTCAAGTGATGGTAAGAACAGGAACTGGGGATATTGAAATAGCCGCGGGCGGAGATATACGTTTTCTAAAAGACACCAGTAATTCTCAAGCTGCGGCGGCGGTTTACACTATGGGAACTCCGGCTATTTATACGCGCGGCCAACTGCTGGCAGGTGTCATACCTGGGGCGCCGACTCGTTTAAATGGAGAATCAGATGAGCAATATCTTGGCAGATTGGGAAGTACACAGCTCAATGCCTTGTTGCGCTATGGCTATTTCGATGAGATGCGAGTGGGCTTAGATTATTTATATGCTGAATATCCAACTCAAGGCGGCAATATTAATCTGACTGCGGCAGGAAATATTCGGGGTGTGCAAACCGGTCAACAAATTAGCGATTGGCTGGTGCGCGGCGGCTTTTGGAATGACGGCAGAACCGATAATAGACCGACTGCTTGGGGTATCGATGTTAGCGGCGATGTAGGTCAAGGTGGCTTAACTTTGGATGCCAACGGTAATAGCTCTCACATTCGCTATTTCAACCAGAACGTTGGGGCTCTGGGCGGTGGCAATGTCAACATTCAGGCCGGTGGCAATGTACATGATCTGTCGGTGATGTTACCCACGACCGGTAAACCTTTCGGTGTCATGAATGATGTTGTTAACAGTAGTTGGAGTGCCAATGGCGCCGTTGTCAACGGCGGCGGCGATTTGCAGGTGCTCGCAGGTAACGACATTATTGGTGGTGAGTATTATGTCGGCTTAGGAACAGGTACCTTAGTGGTCGGCGGCAGCATCGCCAAAGGCAATATACCTAACTCAAACTCCAAGGTAGGCGTCATCCTTGATGTTGGCGATGCAACGTTTAATGTTCAAGCACGTAAGGATTTATATCTAGCGACGGCAATGAATCCAACCATGACAGAACAGTCTGTTCTGCCGGATAAAGGTTCTCAGTTTGATGTCCGCTTCTTTAGTTATGGCTTGGATAGTGGCGTAAATCTAATATCAACGTCCGGCAATGTGGTGTTAGATAATGATTTTGACGCTATTAAAACGTTAAAAAGCATAGCCAATTCCGCGCAAGGTAAACTCGAATATCTGGTTTATCCAGCAACTCTGCAAGCTGCAGCATTATCCGGTGATATAAGAATTAATAATTCCATGACCTTATTTCCCTCTTTCAATGGAGATTTATCGCTGCTGGCAAATGGCAATATTGGTACCGATACAACAGCTGGTAATAACCAGCTATATGTCAATATGTCTGACGCTGATCCTGCTAGATTGCCAACGGCAGCAAAACCGGCGGCTGAAGTGGAAGGCAGCATAGCAGCCTCAAAATATCTGGCTAGAGAGCTGCTCAATCCGGCATCGTTACAGTTCCAGCTGCATGCAACGACACCTGTGCATCAAGGTGATCAAACCTTACCATTGATACAGGCCAAGAATGGCAATATTGCATTTCCTACTAACCTGCTAGCTACTTTTTACTTGCCGCAGGCGTCATCGTTTATCGCCGGTAAAGATATTTCAAACCTGAACATATTGGCGCAAAACTTAGCAGCTAACGATGTGACCTTAATCAAAGCCGGTGGCAATATTAACTTTGCTACTGACCGCGATGCCAATGGCAAGATTATTACCGCGACCTCGGATGACCAATATTTTAAATTGGGCGGACCTGGGCAGTTACAAGTGTTGGCTGGCGGCGATATTAGTCTTGGCGGATCGGATGGAATTCAAACGATTGGTAACTTATTTAATCAAGCGCTGGCTAATAATGGCGCAAGCATTAGCGTGCTGGCTGGATTGTCAGACAAGGTTGATTATGCCGGTTTTATCAACAAGTACCAGACGGTTTACAGCACTCAACTGCAAGGCTTGGCAAATTTGAGTGAAGACGAGCAGCGTCAGCATTTGTCGACCTTGCTGACGGTGTTGTTCCAGGAAATTAAACAATCTGCAGCCGCTGCAGCCGCGGCACCAGAAAGTCAGCGAACTGCCTTATACAAGCGCGGATTCGATGCCATTCAAGCATTGTTTCCTGGTGATAACTACGCAGGCGACTTGAGCTTGGTGTTTAGTCAGATCAAAACGTTAGCCGGAGGCGACCTCAACTTGGCGGTGCCTGGCGGCAAAGTCGATGTCGGTTTAGCGGGAAAGCAAGGCGGTGTCAGTAAAGAAGCCGGTCAGCTTGGAATTGTTGTTCAGCAGCAGGGCGATCTAAATATTCTGGCTGAGGGCAATATAAACGTTAACCAGTCCAGAATATTTACCATGGGTGGCGGAGATATTGCAGCCTGGTCTTCCAAAGGTGATATTGATGCCGGTAAAGGTGCCAAGTCGGCAATTTCCGCACCTAAGCCAGTGACTACCATTGATGCTAACGGCAATATCAAGACGGTGTTTCCGCCAATTTTTTCCGGTAGTGGTATTCAGGCTATCGGTGGCGGCGATGTGACCTTGGCCGCGCCTGAAGGTGTGGTTGATGCGGGCGAAGCGGGCATTAGTGGCGGTAATATCACCATTGCAGCGACTGCAGTTATCGGGGCATCCAACATTCAGTCCTCCGGTGCTACGACAGGTGTGCCGGTAACAGTATCTGCACCGGTCACCGTCGCAGGTGCCGATAGTGCTGCAGCTAGTGCCGCCAAAACAGCGACGCAATCAAATGATGAGGATGACGACAATACCAATGACAAGGATGAAAAAGATAAGAAAACGACTGTGAGTATCTTGAGTGCTGATGTAGTCGGTTTTGGTGATTGCAGTGTCGGTGATGTTAAAGACGCCAAGGCCGGTTGCGGAGGTGGTGTTTAAGATAAGAGATCATGTCCTTCAGCTACGTTCAGAAGGGCGGTATGATTTTATTGTTGCCGCTATGCCTCAAAACATGGCGGCAACAATTACCGATATTTAACTATCCCAACTCCTTACGTCGCTGAGTTGCTAACAGTCCAAATAACCCGCCTAAAAATACCCAGATGGCAGTCGACAAAGGAATATTACTGCTGATCATCAACACCAGCTTTTCAGAGTCTCGAGATAGTTTTTGCTGGTAGCTATTAGCTTCTCGTCTAAGTGCATTAAATCCCCAATCCCTGACAAGTTTTGCAGTCACAACTATCCCATCTTTTAATGCGGTTACAGATGTTTGAGTTTTGCCAGCTAAAAGATCGTTATTAGCAGCGATGTAAGTTGTATAGCGCTTGCTTTCCGGATTGTAAGACAAAGTCGTTATGGCATTGATTTGGCAGTTTTTACCAATGCATGTGATCGAGGTTTTTACATCGTTAAGGCTGGCAAATTGAGCAATAACTAGGGGTTTGTTTTGTTGCTGAGCTTCTGTGTCCTTGAGCAATGAGGCCTCAGCGCCATACGAAATTAAAGCTATCGAAACGAATACTAGGGGTTTTATTGGTGATTCCATGGCATTAAACCTATAAAAAGCAAAATAGCAATTATTAACAAGCAAAGGTTAGGCCAATATTTAGGGCATTCAAAATGCGCGTTAAATCTAACGGCAGTTATGGCGAGTAAATTGATTGTTAATCAACAGGTTAATCATTATTTAAGATCATCATTAGCTTTTATAGCTGTCATTTTGATAGCAGTGGCAGTTATCGATAAGTCCACATAACGTGCGTTTTTGTATGTCTAGCGACAGCTAGATAGCAAAAGGTGTTGCTCTATCAACAATGTGAATTGCTGGAATATCAACAGCTAATCAGCAACCATTGTTGATATATCAGCACTATGTAAGCAGTTAAATATATTAACTTATTGAATTAATTGTAAATTAATTTAGGCATGATAAGTGCTAATTAATTTAGATGAGTAATTTAGTAGGTTTACTCCCAGCAGTCGATATTTGGCGAATGCTGATGACGCGCCTCGCTAAACATAGGCACCATTTTCCTGGAATTTTAAAAACCAAACGATGAATAAACGATATTTGCTAATAGGCCTATTTGGGCTCTTGTTTCCGGTCTTAGCGCTAGCCTGGTGGAACGACGACTGGAACTCGCGTCGCCAAGTCACCATTGATGCAGCGGCCACCGGTGCGGACATCCAGGAAACCCTCAGTGATGTGCCGGTGTTGGTGCGTTTGCATGCCGGTAATTTCGGTTACTTTGCCGAGTTGGCCGAGAATGGCCGCGATCTGCGTTTTTTAAAAGACGATGACACGCCGCTGCATTATCAAGTTGAGCTGCTGGATTCTTTAAGTGAAATTGGCCTAATTTGGGTGCGCTTACCGCAAGTGCGTGGCGGCGTCAGTAGTGATGATTTCTGGCTGTATTACGGCAATGGCAATGCCCCGGACGGCTCTGACAGCAAGACGCTGTACGACACCCCGCAAAGTGTGGTGTATCACTTCAAAGACGGCGAAGCTTTGCCGCAAGATGCCACCGCCTATTTGACGCATGCGGCCGATTCCAAAGCCCAAATCGAAGCCGCCGGCTGGATTGGTGCTGCGGCAAAATTTACCGGTGCCGGACCCATTACCATCAATGCCGCCCCGCAATTGGCCATTGCTGCCGATAAAGGCTGGACCTTTTCGACCTGGGTTAAATTTGATCAACCACAAACGGCGGCGAAATTACTCGATGCCAAAGACGGTGCCAATGGCCTAGCCCTGGATGTACAAGGCACGGCGTTAGTGGCGCGTTGGACCGGTGCGAGCGGCGCTGCAGACATTGCCCCGGTTAACCTGACGCCGGGCAAATGGCAGCACATCGTGCTGGTGGCCAAGGCCGATACATTGGAACTGTTTGTCGACGGCCTGCCCGCGGGTAATAAAGCCATTACGCTGAGCGCGCTTAATCCGAGCATTGTGATCGGTAGTGCCTTTAACGGTTTGCTCGATGAAGTACAAATTGCCGCCACTGCCCGCAGTGCCGACTGGATCAAACTGAGCTTTCGCAGCCAGAGCCCGGATTTTACCGTGCTGGGATTTGGTCAGGACGAGTCCAACAGCAGCGGTGACGCCGGTCACTTTATGGTGATTGTCCAAAACGTCACCATTGACGGCTGGGTGGTGATTGGCCTGACGCTGATCATGCTGGTCATCGCGGTGATCGTGATGGTGACTAAAACGCTGGTCATTAACCGCACGACCAAAGACAACCGCCTGTTTTTGGAAAAATATCGCCAACTCGATTTACGCAAACTGGGCGATCTTGATCAGGATGAAAGCGAGGAAGAGCATGAACTGGCCGAGTCGGATTTACTGACCGCGCTGGTCGGCAAACATGATCATTTTCAAAGCTCGACGCTCTATCATTTGTATCACCTGGCTATCCATGAGCTGAACCAGCTGCAGGGTGATCTTAATCAGTCAGTGTCTCCTGAAGCCTGGAATTATCTGCACGTTAAATTAGATTCGCAAATCGTCAGCGAAAGCCAACGCCTCAATAAAAACATGGTGTTGCTGACCATCGCCATTGCCGGCGGCCCCTTCTTGGGACTGCTCGGCACGGTAGTCGGGGTAATGATTACCTTCGCTGCCATTGCCGCCTCCGGCGACGTCAACATCAACTCGATTGCGCCCGGTATCGCCGCGGCCTTGTTGGCCACCGTTGCCGGTCTGGCGGTGGCGATCCCGGCGCTGTTTGCCTACAACTACTTGTTAACTCAGATCAAAGACATTACCGCCAGCATGCGGATATTTGCCGATGAGTTTTTGGCGGTGTTATCGATGCGCGCCGCGCAGCAGCAACAAGAGGCTAAATAATGAAAGTCGAAGAAGAAGGCAAAGTCTATGACGACATCAATATCACGCCGATGCTGGATGTCGCCTATGTATTGCTGTTGATTTTTATCATCATGACCACAGCCACCGTGCAGGGCATTACCGTCAACCTGCCTAAAGCCAGCAGTACGCCGTCGTTATCCAAGCCCAAAACCAAAGCCATTTCAATTACACCCGACGGCACTATTTATTTAGATACTTATCCGGTGTCCATTCAGGAATTAGAGACGCGGCTGGCGCAATTTAAAGCGGCCGTGCCGGATCTACCGGTGGTGGTTAAAGCCGATGCCAGTGTGCAATATCAAAAAGTCATCGAAGTACTGGATGTGGTGACCCGGCTGGAAATCAGCCAGCTGGGGCTGGTGACGCAGAAATTGGTCAAATAGCGTTCAAGTAGTTAAGCAATGAAAAAAAATTACGCATGGCTGCGCCGCCTGCCGGTGTTGCTGGGGATAGCCTTTAGTCTGTTGATCGTGCTGGGGGTGTGGTTTTTAAAAGATAACTTTCACAAACCGCCGCAAACCAAAAAGGTCGTCCAGCAAATCACCATGATTCAGCCGCCGCCTCCACCGCCGCCGCCGGAAATAAAGCCGCCGGAACCGGAAATAAAGGAAGAAAAAATCGAAGAGCCGATCCCGGACAAAGAACCGGAACCGGCCCCTGAAGAAGCTAACGAGCCGCCCGCGGCCGAGCTGGGTTTAGATGCCAACGGCACCGCCGGTAGCGATGGTTTTGGCTTGGCGGCCCGCAAAGGTGGTCGGTCGATATTAGGCGGCACGCCCGGCAGCAGCATTCTTTGGTATGGCGGACAAATCAAGCGGCAGGTCGAAGATAACTTACAGAACCTGCTTAACGATACCGCGGCAATGAAAAATGGCTACAGCGTGATCGTCAATGTCTGGGTCGGCCCGGACGGGCGTATCACCCGTGGCGAGCTGGCGGCCGGCAGCGGTAAAGCTGATGTCGATCAGGCAATTCGCGCGGCGTTACCGAAACTGCGCGCCAGTATCGGCAAAGCACCGCCGGACAACATGCCGCAGCCGGTGAAGATACGACTGACCTCGCGGGTTTAGGTTTAGGCTTCGACTCTGCTCAGCCAGCGAAGCAAAGCCATGGCTTTAAACATAACAACGACCACCACTAAAAAATAACCACCCATGAATACCGCAAGCAAAACTTTGTTAGTTCTCTTGGCAAGCTCGATGGCTGCCGGCGCCTTTGCCGACAAACCCGAGGAAATGGTCCAGGTCAAAAAATCCACCTTGGTTAACCTGGTCGACTTATTGGTACAACGCGGTGTTATCAATAAAGATGAAGGCAAAGGCTTAGTCAGTGCCGCGGAGCAAGAGGCATTGGAAGCCAAACAGGTGACTAGCCAAGCAGTCGCAGTTCCTGCAACTACATCGGCATCGGAGCTAAGCGAACCGCTGGCCGCCGATGCCGCAACGGCCCAAGGCAAAAGCGCTAGCAAACCTAAGCATGTCAGTTATGTACCCGAGTTCGTGAAAAAAGAAATCCGCGATCAAGTGCGGGCTGAACTCAAAGACGAAGTGATCGCGGGCGTCAAGCAAGACGCTAAATCCGAAGGCTGGGGCATACCGGCCTCCTTACCGGAATGGGTGGCGGCGATTCATCCTAATTTTGATGCACGCATTCGTTTTGCAGATGAGTTTTATGGTGAAGACAATGTACAAGATTATGGTGTGGGGCCGTATGACTGGTTAGCGATCAATAAGGCAGGCGGTATAGATGCCGCGACTATTAAAAATCAAGCATACCTTAATAATAAAAACGACCGTTTACGGATACGTGAGCGTTTTCGCTTGGGTTTTGATGCCAAAATTGCCGATGGCTTGAAAGCCGGGTTTCGCTTAGCGACCAGCAATATCAATAACCCGGTGTCCAACGATCAAACCTTAGGCAATACCGGCAAGTCTTACGATGTCGCTATTGACCGCGCCTTTTTGCAGTACGATTTTATTGATAACTCAGGCAACGATTGGTTTAGCGTTTACGCTGGCCGTACCCTCAACCCGTTTGTGTCTACCGATGTGGTCTTCGACCCCGATCTCAGTTTTGAAGGCGTTGCAGGTACTTTTCGTTACCACTTCAATCAGGATGATCCGAAGGTGCGCAACTACCACGCACCGGATCCAACCTCTCGTTTTGGCATCAATCAAGGCCAGCAAACACCGGATAGCGTATTTCTTACCTTGGGTGTGTTTCCTATTGAAGACATTAATTTATCGACATCGGATAAATGGCTCTATGCCGGACAAATCGGCGCCGACTGGCTGGTCTTTAATGAGTCGCGTTTGAAATTTGCTACCTCCTACTACGAGTACAAAAATATCAATGCCCGCTACAACTCATTCGAAGGCAATGGCTATAAAAATGATTGGACGGCGCCGCAGTTTGTCCAAAAAGGCAACTCGATGGTGGCGATTACTGATCAATTTTCCGGTCAGGGTGCTGTTTGTACTGATACATCATACGGCTGTTTATTTGGCTTAGCCTCCGAATTCAAAATATTCAATGCCACGGCGATGTTTGACTATGCGGGCTTTGCACCCGCGCATGTGCTGGTTACTGTTGATTACGCGAAGAACTTAGGTTTTGATCAGCAACGTATTGCCAGGGACTTTGCTGCTGACGCCCTTACCGGCGGTAATATTGAGCAGCGTACCGATGCTTATCAGGCGCGCGTCGACATCGGGCATCAAGAAATCAGGAAGTTTAGCGATTGGAGCGTGACCTTCGCTTACCGTTACGTACAGCGCGATGCGGTCTTGGATGCGTTTACTGATTCGGTTTTCCATCAAGGCGGTACTGATGCCAAGGGCTGGATGCTGGGCACCAATTACGGTTTGGCAAAAAATACCTGGTTGAATCTGCGTTGGTTTAGCACCGATGCCATCGACGGACCGAAGTACAGCGTCGATACCCTGAACCTCGACCTGAATGCACGTTTTTAATGGGGCAGGGTATGCACAACATTAAAAAAGTATTGCTGGTGAGTTTGCTGGTGCCGGTTTGCCTGGCCGGTGTGGAGTCGGCTGTTGCTGCGCCCAAAACCAACGACGGCAACGCCGCGGTGATCAAAGCGCAAGGAATGATCCGGCAGTTGACCCAAGAAAAAGCCGCTTTAGAAGCGGAAAAAGCCACGTTACTGACGGACAAAACGGCTCAAGACGCCAAATTGAGCAGTCTTGAAAGCGCCGTTAAGCAATTGCAGCCCTTGCAAGGCGAAGTCGAGCGTTACAAATCGGGGCTGGAGTCTGTCCGAAATACCTTGGAAGGCCAGCTCAATCAAGAGCGGCAAGCCCGCCAAGCGCTAGTGCAAAAGCACAATGACGTGGTCGCCAAAGCCAAGGATATTTACGCCGATAACCAATTATTGGTACAGGCCGTGAAAGAACGCGAACAATGGATAGAACAATGCAGCAGCCGTAATAAAGAATTACACACGGTCTATCTGGATGTTTTAAACAAGTACAAAGAAAAAAGTGTCTGGCAAGAGTTGGCTGAACTTGAGCCGATAACAGGGATTGGCAAAGTGGCGACGGATAATGTCGTCGAGGATTATCAGTACAAACTCAATCAACTCAAAATTACCCCGTTCCAAGCGCAGGCTGAGCCCACTGACGCCGGGCAAGAAGCGGCGCCCGTTGCCTGTAGTCAGGAGCCGCTAAAATGAACGGCCACTATTTAATTGCCGCCGGTTTGTTGTTGGCAAGCGGGATAGCGGTTGCTGCGGATGCGGACAATCAATCTACACCGCCAACGAATGAAGTAGCTGCTACTGCTGCTGCTGCGGCTCCGGCAGAAGACAAGCCGCTGTTCAATATTTTTGATTTTCAAATCGATGGCAACACCGTGTTGGATGATGAGTCGTTAGAACGGGCGGTGTATCCATTTCTGGGGCCCGATAAAACCGTGGATGATGTCGAAAAAGCCCGCGCGGCCTTGGAAGAAGCGTATCGCAACAAAGGCTATCCGACCGTGGTGGTGTCTATCCCCGAACAAGATGTCAACGCCGACCAGGTGCGCTTAGCGGTGTTGGAAGGCTCGATTGAAACCTTGCGGGTAACCGGGTCTCGGTATTACGAGTTAGGCAAAATACGTGACGGTGTACCGGCACTGGCGGCAGGCCAGGTGCCGCATATGCCGACGGTGCAACAGCAAGTCAGCACGTTGGCGCAACAGTCCGCCGATCGTAATGTCACGCCGGTGTTACGGGCCGGCTCGACCCCAGGCAAAATGGAAGTGGAATTGAAAGTGAAGGACGAATTGCCCTTGCATGGCAGTGTCGAAATGAACAGTCGCAATTCCGATTTAACCACCCGTACCCGCCTGATCGGCTCGATTCGATATGACAACTTGTGGCAAAAATTCCATAGCGCCTCGCTGCAATATCAAGTGTCGCCGGAAAATAGGAATGAAGTCGAAGTCTGGTCGGGCACTTACGTGTTGCCGACCGGCTGGGCCGATACCCGCTTGGCGTTGTATGGCATCGGCATTAGTTCCAACACCGAATTGGGCGTGAGTGTCGGCGGTATGTCGGTGGTCGGTGCCGGGTCGATTTATGGCGCCCGCTTGGTCAAACCCTTGTCCGGATCGGATAATTTTATGCACAGCATTACCGCCGGCTTTGATTACAAAAGCTTTGATCAAGGCGTCAATCAAGCCGGTCAAGACGCTTCTTCGCCCTCATCGATTAGCTATGCCTCATTTATGACCAGTTACGATGGCAGTTGGCGCAGTGACACCTCGTCCACCTCGGTAAACTTGGCGGGACATTTTGCCATTCGCGGCCTGGGCAATGACGAAAAAGAATTCGCAGATAAGCGACAAGATGCCAGCCCCAACTTTTTGTATCTCACCAGCGACGTCAAACACCAACAGGTGTTGCCGAAGGATGTGCGACTGGTGGCGCGGGCGGGCAGTCAAGTCAGCATGTCGGAAATGATCAGCAACGAGCAGTTTTCTGCCGGTGGCCCCACCAGTGTGCGCGGGTATCATCAAACCGAATTACTCGGCGATCACGGCATCAATTTATCGCTGGAATTGCATACGCCGCGCCTGGTGCCGGACGACTGGCAACAAGTGCAAAATCTAAGGCTGCTGGCGTTTGTCGATTGGGCCCATTTATGGACCATCAACCCGATCGCACCGACACCGGAGCAAAGTAAATTAGCCTCCACCGGCATGGGCCTGCGCAGCTTAATCATGAAACACATCGTCGGCGAACTGGACTGGGCGTATCCGCTTTATCAACAAGGGCGCGTGGATGTCGGCGAGCAACGGGTGGATTTTAGGATGGTGTATGAGTTTTAGGGCTGGTGTTTAGGGCCTTTAATGCTGACCGGACAACCGGAAGCCAGTGAGTCTTAATCAGACCACTGGCTTTTTTTTGGCCTGAGACTTGTATCAGGTTTTTGTAAGATTCTTAAAAACGATTTTTATAAACTGAGTGTCTTGAATTACCAAGCAAGCACTCTATTCAATGTGAGGAACACAAATGACTTTATTGGTAGCGTATGATGAAACGGAATCACGATCGCTGACACACTCGGTGCGCGCATCGGCCTTGGTATTTGAAGATCCTGTCTCCCGTCGG
>Ga0208510_100213_pt1 | contig 26740 bp, 29 predicted proteins | sample LakWasMet33_HOW6_2_FD_183875 | JGI IMG/M metagenome (GOLD analysis project Ga0208510, IMG submission 183875) | Freshwater sediment methanotrophic microbial communities from Lake Washington under simulated oxygen tension - Sediment Metagenome... | ecosystem: Environmental > Aquatic > Freshwater >...
AGGCGTTATCGCTTCCAATACGCCTGCGGATAAGTCCCCAAGAGCGCAGATAGAAGACATCGATTTCGATTTAAGCTCATTCTCAATGGATAGCAACGAATCGGATGAAGCGGAGAAAGGTGTTATCGCTTCCAACACGCTTGTGGATAAGTCCTCAGGAGCGCAGATAGAGGACATTGATTTCGATTTAAGCTCATTCTCAATGGATACCAAAGAATCGGATGAAGCGGAGAAAGATGTTATTACTCCAGGCACTTTTTTGGGCAAGCCCTCAGGAGCGCAAATAGAAGACATCGATTTCGATCTAAGTTCATTCTCAATGGACAGCAAAGAATCAGACGAAGCTGAGAACGATGTTGCTGCTCCCGGCGCCTTATCGGACATGCCATCAGGGACACAGCCAGCCAACCAACAGCAGGAATTTGAATCTTACGAATTTAGCTTTAGTTCCGATAATGCTAAAACAAAAGAAATCGACAGTCTTGATTTTAGCGTTTTAGAAAATAGCGATAAAAAGCAACAGGATGTTGATTTTTCTGCGGATAAGGCGTTAGATTTTAATGATGATTTTGGCGACGATTTCGACTTTAACTTTGATTTGGATGAGCCTCTGACAACAAGTGGGCAGTCCAATCAATATGATGAATTCGGTGTTTCCGATCTTACCGATATGGACGAGTTGGAAACGAAGCTGGATTTGGCAAAAGCCTATGTCGATATGGGCGATGCAGAAGCGGCCAAAGATATTGCCAAAGAGGTGCTTGAGCAAGGTACGGCCGAGCAAAAAAAAGCAGCCAAAGCGTTACTTGACGAGTTGGACTAAAATTGGGTTTTGCAGCCATAAAAAAAGCCCTTTATGGGCTTTTTTTATGGCTTAGTATTTGCCAAAGTTTTCCAGGATAAATGTTTGGTGGCATGTGAAATTTAAGGTGCGTTGCTGCAGCATGAGAAAGTGCCGATGGGTGCTCGCATAATTATTATTTAACAGGCAGCTTTCTAGCGCATTTGCCGGTTGCTGAATGTCCATTAAGCCACAAAAACTCACCGAACCATTCAATTTGTGCGTAATTTCCCGGGCAAGATCGTATTGCTTGTTTTTCAGTGCATCTTTGATGTCAATGACTTGCAACGGTAGTTCCTCGAACAGTTTTTCAAAAAGGGTCAGCGTAAGGCGCCGGTTGTTTTTGGTTTTACTCAGGAGTATTTGGATATAATCTAAAGCTAAAGCCTTTGTTTTCCAAAGACCTATAAGCTCATTGAGTCGTTGCTCTGTTATGGGGCCAGTCAGGATGTCGTCAAACTCTGCTGGACATTGTTGCTCGCTTTGGGGGGCTTTTGTTGGATTAACGATAGCAATGATCGGTGTTTTGCTGTTCATGCCAAGAGGGTCTTTGATGCGAGCGATAAGTTCCGACTGCCAGGGATGGCGACCGAGACTGCTCCCGGCAGTCCTCGGCATTTCCTCCATCCATGGAGGGCAGAAGTGTCGCAATCGGTCGGGAGTTGTTGCGACCGAACAGTTTACAGGCAAGTCGAGCAGTATCAGGTCGAATTGAGTCGCTTTAATGTGCATTAAAATATCATCGTATTGGGTGGTTGCAATAATATCTTGGCGGCGTTGATTAAATGATGAATGGTTAATGTCGATGTCACCGGTCATTAATACAATAAATGGCTTCTTCAATGGCATTTTTATTTTTCCTGAGGAATGAGGCTGCTTTGATGAGGAATTGCACAGAGATCATCAAGAACATTTATCGTGGAGTGGTTTGATAGTTTTGGCTGTGATAGAAGGTTTTATTTAATTTCATTATGTGTGTAATAGGGTGTCGGTTTTTTGGCGGCTTCATTTTTTAAGGTCGCGGTTCTTTGAGCGTATTTATTTGCTTAACTATTCGAGACTTATAATTAATACTTGGTGCAGTTAATTATTAACGTTTACAAGTATTCCTATCTTATTCTTTTAAAAGGATCTTTTTTCTTGTATGATTTGGTTTTACGATGTCGGTTAATGATAGCATTCAGCTGCTGGTTAGTGTTGTTTACAGAGGTAAGTGGATTGCAGTTATAGTTTATTAGATTGTTTTTGCACGTATTATTATTCTGTGGACTTCAAATTGCTTCATTACTGATTAAAAACTAAAGGGTTTGTAACATGGCTGAACTTGAGCAAGAAGGCGGAGAAGGGAAAAAATCTCCTAAAAAGCTGATTATCATTATTGTCGCGGCAGTAATTTTATTAGCAGTGGGTGGCGGTGTCACTTTCTTCCTTATGAAAGGGGATTCATCGAAAGGCGAAAAAGTTGAGCATGTTGACGAGGATGAGGCGGCAGCTCATGCAGAAAAACTCTATTTTGATATGAGTAAGCCCATTGTTGTCGACTTTCCCAAGGGGGCGACAGTTAAACACGGACGAATTACGGTGTCTATATTGGTAGAAGGCGCCGAAACTATTGAGGTTTTGAAGAAAAATGAACCTATGATGCGCAATAATCTGTTGATGCTGATTGGTGCGCAGGATCCAGCCAATTTGAATACCCGTGAAGGAAAGGAGATGTTAGCTAAAACCATGTTGGATGATGTGACCGCCGTTTTAATAAAAATGGCGGGGAAGGGGCAGGTTAAAGAGATATTTTTTACTTCATTTGTAATGCAATAACATGAGTGATTTACTCTCGCAGGCAGAAATCGATGCACTGCTAAACGGTGTTAGCGACGGAGATATTGAAACAGAGGATGAGTCCGAGTTTTATTCTGAAGCGGGCGCTGAAGAATTTTATGAAAAAGGCGTGGTCAGAGAGTATGACTTTGCCAGTCAGGAAAGAATTGTCCGCGGCCGTATGCCGACCCTGGAAATGGTTAATGAGCGGTTTGCCAGGTTTATCCGTATTTCGTTATTCAATTTCCTACGTCGTTCGGCGGAAATTTTTATATCGGGCATTCAGGTACAAAAATTTTCTGAATATATACAAGGACTGCTGGTTCCAACCAACTTAACGATTGTTCGGTTTAACCCTTTACGTGGCAAGGCGTTGATCGTCATTGATCCGCGACTGGTTTTTACCGTAGTAGATAACTTTTTCGGCGGTGCCGGACAATTTTATAATCAGACCGAAGGAAGGGAGTTTACACCGACTGAAATGCGGGTGGTTCGGATCATCATCGATATGATTTTCAAAGATTTGAAGGAAGCCTGGAAGCCGGTCATGGAACTCGATTTTGAATATGTGGGCGCAGAAATTAATCCGCGGTTTGCCAATATTATCGGACCTGGAGAGATTATTGTTATATCCACCATTCATGTCGAGCTGGAAGGCGGTGGCGGTGACGTCAATATTGCAATGCCCTATGCGATGCTTGAGCCAATCCGGGAGTTACTGGATGCCATCAGTAGCGACAGTGGCGAGGTAGACGGCGGTTGGCAGGCCGCATTGCGCGGCGAAGTACTGAGAGCGGAAGTGAGTATAAACAGTCTTCTGGTGGAAAAAAACATGACCATAAGAGACGTTATGCGGTTAAAAAAAGGCGATGTAATACCTATTGATATGCCGGATACGGTGATTCTTAAAGCAGAAGGAATTCCGGTATTTGAAGGTAAGGTCGGCATTTCGGATGGTAATTATGCGATACAGATTATCGATAAGGTAAAGTCTTGAATCAACCTGGCGCAATTCAGGATTTGATTGTAACAATATTAAGTTGGGAAATAAGATGAGCGAATATCCAAATACACCAGAGGACGGGGAAACGATTGATGATTTTGAGGCGGCTGCATTTCAGGAATTTAATAATCAGTTTGAAGATAAAAAGTCGTCTTCAAGCGTAGGCGATGAAGTTAATCTTGATGTTATTTTGGATGTTCCCGTTACTATTTCCATGGAAATAGGCCGAACACAGATTAATATCAGAAATCTTTTGCAGTTAAACCAGGGCTCGGTTGTTGAGCTGGAGCGTTTTGCCGGAGAACCGCTTGATGTACTGGTCAACGGCACACTGATCGCCCATGGTGAAGTGGTGGTGATCAATGATAAATTCGGTATCCGCTTAACCGACGTGATAAGTCCATCGGAACGGGTTAAACGATTAGCCTGATGCCTGAAAAAATAATGGTCGCGTGGCTGATGTTCTGGTGGTTTCCTGCCAGCTTTGCTGCGCCGGGCGTGGACGTTCCAAAACAGGCAGTCAGGACGATTTCTTCTGGAGATATGCTCCATTGGGGCGTTGGGCTGCTGATAGTCTTGGCTGTCTTTTTTTTCTGTGTCTGGGGGATGCGCAAGTTAGGCGGAATCTCTGTCAACGGCGCAGAAAAAATGCGTATTGTCGGCGGCCTGTCGTTGGGTATGCGGGAAAAAGTCATTTTGCTCCAGGTCGGGAAAAAACAGCTTATTTTGGGTGTGACGCCGGGACGTATAGATGCTTTGCATGTGTTAGAAGGTGAAGATTGCTTGAACAGCAACGAACCGCCGTCTATCGGGAAAGACAGCGGATTTGCTGCCATTGTGAAGCAAGCGATGAAGGGACGATCTGATGGCTAAAAACATGTGGTATCGGTTGTTGATTATCGGCATGGCTTTTTTGTTGATCGAAACACCGGCTTACGCGGCAGCGGGGATTGAAGCGGTCACCGTGACGACGGGCAAGCAAGGCGCCCAGACGTATACGGTGACAATCCAGATTCTGGCGTTAATGACCTTGTTAACGGTGCTTCCGGCGTTGTTGTTGACCATGACTTCATTTACCCGAATCATGATTGTGCTCAGCTTGCTGCGGACGGCTTTAGGCACCGGTTCGGCGCCGAGTAATCAGGTGTTATTAGGCTTGTCCATGTTTTTGACTATTTTCATTATGATGCCGGTTTTTGACAAGGTGAATGCCGAAGCCGTCCAGCCTTATCTGGAAGAAAAAATTGACGTTACTGTCGCCATTGAAAAAGCGTCCGAACCCTTCCGGCAATTTATGCTAAAACAGACCAGAGAGGCCGATCTGGAATTATTTATCAGGATTTCCGGCAAGGCGGAGCTGGAATCGGCCGAAAATGTGCCGTTTTCGTTATTGCTGCCGGCTTTTGTGACCAGTGAATTGAAAACGGCATTTCAAATAGGCTTCCTGATTTTCTTGCCTTTTTTAGTCATCGATTTGGTGGTTGCCAGCGTACTGATGTCCATGGGTATGGTGATGTTGTCACCGATGATTATTTCCCTGCCTTTTAAAATAATGCTGTTTGTTCTCGCTGACGGCTGGTCTTTGATCATGGAAATGCTGGCGGCAAGTTTTTATGTTGTGTAAGGTCGGCAGGTAAATTATGGTACCGGAAACGATTTTTATGGTTGGGCAGGAAGCGATGATTGTTGCGGTTAAGCTGACTGCGCCGGTGTTGCTGCCCTCTCTGGCCGTCGGCCTGATTATTGCCATGTTCCAGGCGGCCACCCAGATTAATGAGGCGACCTTGACATTTGTGCCCAAGGTCATCGTGATCGGAATTGTTTTGATGATTATGGGGCCGGGGATGCTGCAAATGTTCCTTGATTATTTTCAGGGCTTGATCAGGGATATTCCGCATTTAATTGGTTGAATTTTGAATTTTACCGAAGCGCAAATTCTCAGCCAAACGGCATTGTTCATCTGGCCGTTAATGCGCATTAGTGCGATGTTTGTAGCGGTGCCGCTGTTTAGCATTAAAGCCGTACCGGCCCGAGTCAGGCTGATCCTTTCCGTGGTCATAACGCTTGTGGTCATGCCTTTGCTTCCTCCTTTGCCGTCTGTTGAAATGTTCAGCTACGCCGGGTTTATGACGGCTATTGCACAGGTTATGATCGGGTTGACGACCGGTTTTATTCTGCAGTTGGTTTTTGCCGCAGCCGTTTTTGCAGGGCAAGGCGTCGCTTTAAGTATGGGTTTGGGTTTTTCGATGATGGTCGATCCGCAAAGCGGACAGCAAGTACCGGTGATTGCGCAGCTTTATACGGTGACCACTACGTTAATTTTTATCAGTTTGGATGGACACTTGTTGTTAATACAAATGCTGTTGGATAGCTTTAAAACCTTGCCCATCGGCATTGACGGTATAGATAAAGCGGGCATCTGGTCGATTATTGCCTGGAGCAGCCGGATGTTTGCCGGCGGCTTATTGTTAACCATGCCTATCATTGCCAGTCTGTTGTTGGTGAATATTATTTTTGGGGTGGCGGCCAGAGCGGCTCCGCAATTACAAATTTTTTCAGTGGGTATACCGGTAACCTTGATGTTGGGTCTGCTGTTGATTTGGAAAACATTGCCTGATGTGCTGGATCAATTTTCGGGAATGTTAACGGATGCCTACGATTTGATCGGGCAGTTGTTGCGATTGTAGATGAGCTATGTCAGATAACGACGATAAAACCGAAGACCCCACCGGTAAGCGTCTTGCCGACGCCAGAAAGAAAGGCCAGATTCCAAGGTCCAGGGAACTTAATACCTTTGTCATCCTGATGGCGAGCGCCACTATGTTGCTTACGCAGGGCGGCACAATCGGCAATGGACTGTTAAAAATCATGCGGACTACGTTTCAGCTGAGCCGCGCAGCCATTTTCGATCCCGATAGCATAACGCTGTATTTAAAGCAGGCCATGATAGACACGGTCATGTTGCTTGCGCCGTTTATGGCGGTGATGGTCGTTGTCGCAATCGTTACGCCCATATCGATGGGCGGCTGGGTATTCAGTTGGGAGGCTATAGCTTTTACTCCGTCAAAAATGAATCCCATTGCAGGGATTGCCAGGATTTTTGCCATACGGGGATTGGTTGAGTTATTCAAAGCATTATTGAAGATTTTGTTGGTTTTTGCTGTTGCCGTTGCCTTGTACCGATCTTTTATCGGCGAATTGCTGGGCTTGGGCGGCGAGTCGCCGATTCACTCAATCAGTCATGCGCTGGACATTATCGGTACGTGTATTTTGCTGCTCAGTAGTTCATTGATACTGGTTGCGATGATTGATGTGCCTTATCAACTGTGGGACCACAGTAAAAACATGAAAATGTCCAAGCAGGAAATCAAGGATGAAAACAAGGATGCGGAGGGCAGTCCCGAGGTGAAAGGGCGGCAGCGCAGAATGCAAATGGAGACGGCGCAAAGACGGATGATGGAGGAAGTGCCGAAAGCCGACGTTATTGTGACTAATCCGAGTCATTATGCGGTGGCTTTAAAATATGACCAAAATTCGAATAGTGCGCCCAAATTGGTCGCCAAGGGCGTCGATTTGATTGCCGCCCAAATCCGTAATGCTGCGATAGGTTCCGGTGTGCCGTTGGTGGCGTCCCCGCCTTTAGCCAGAGCGTTGTATTATTCGACCGAGTTAGATAGAGAAATACCGCAGGGACTTTATTTAGCCGTAGCCCAAATACTCGCCTATGTGTATCAGTTAAAAGCGGCTCAGAAAAATGATTGGAGAGCGCCATTGCCACCGGAAAATATTAACGTGCCTGACGAATTTAAACAGGATTAGCAGGGTATGGATTTTACTAAATTAAAAGCAGCGTTGGCGGTATTGAGCAAAGCCGAGTTGGGCGCGCCATTGGTTATCGTCATGGTTTTGGCGATGCTGATATTACCGCTGCCGGCATTCGTGCTCGACCTGTTTTTTACCTTTAACATCGCCTTCTCGTTAATCATCCTGCTGGTCGTTGTTTATACGCTTAAACCTTTGGAATTTGCGTCGTTCCCAACCGTTATTCTGCTTGCGACCATATTACGTTTGGCGCTGAACGTGGCTTCGACACGTATCGTATTGATTGAAGGACATAAGGGCGGCGATGCCGCCGGTAAGGTGATTGAGGCCTTCGGCGCTTTTGTTATCGGCGGTAACTTTGCCGTGGGTTTGGTGGTTTTTGCGATTTTGATCATCATTAACTTCATGGTCGTCACCAAGGGCGCCGGGCGGATTGCGGAAGTCGGGGCGAGATTTACGCTGGATGCGATGCCGGGCAAGCAAATGGCTATCGATGCGGATTTGAATGCAGGCCTGCTGACTCAGGATGAAGCGCGTGAGCGGCGCGCCGAAGTGGCTACCGAAGCCGATTTTTACGGTTCCATGGACGGGGCGAGCAAATTCGTCAGGGGAGATGCGATTGCCGGGATTATCATTTTATTTGTCAACATGATCGGCGGTTTGGCCATTGGCGTTCTTCAGCATGATTTGAGTTTTGCCGATGCGGGAAAGATTTATGTATTACTGTCCATTGGTGACGGTTTAGTCGCTCAGATCCCTTCGTTGTTATTGTCGGTAGCCTCCGCGCTGGTGGTCACCAAGGTGGGCAGCAGCGGTGAAAATATCGGGCAACAGGTCACGGCGCAGCTATTTGCAAATCCCAAAGCGTTAACGGTTACGGCAGCGGTGATAGGCGCGCTGGGTATCATTCCCGGCATGCCGAATATGGTCTTTATCATACTGGCCTCGGTTCTAGCCGGTTCAGCCTATTTAATTGAGAAGCGACATAAAGAAGCCGAGTTGGTCGCTATCGATTATCCGCAGGATCAGATTCAAAACCTGGCGGCTCCCGAGACCAAAGAGTTGGGCTGGGATGATGTGATGCCGGTTGATGTTGTCGGCCTGGAAGTGGGTTACCGACTCATTCCCTTGGTGGACAAGAATCAGGGCGGACAACTGATGGTTCGTATCAAGGGCGTACGGAAAAAACTGTCGCAAGAGCTGGGTTTTTTAATCCCGTCGGTGCATATCCGGGATAATCTTGATTTAAGTCCAACAGCCTACCGGATTTCGTTGATGGGGGTAACGGTAGGCGAGGCTGAAATCATGCCGGATATGGATATGGCGATTAATCCGGGCCGTGTTTTTGGCACCTTGAAGGGCAATGCGTGCAAGGATCCCGCTTTTGGCCTGGATGCCGTATGGATAGAGCCAAACCAGAAAGATCATGCCCAAACCCTCGGCTATACGGTAGTCGACCCTGGAACAGTGGTGGCGACCCACCTGAGTCATCTGTTGCAATCGCATGCCCACGAATTATTCGGTTACGAAGAGGCGCATAAAATACTCGATAATCTGGCCAAGTCCGCCCCTAAACTGGTTGAAGATCTGGTTCCGAAAACATTGCCGTTGGGTGTGGTGGTCAAAGTACTGCAAAACCTGTTGCAAGAGCATGTACCTATTCGGGATATGCGCAGCATAGTCGAAACTTTGGCGGAGTACGGACTCAGGAGTCAAGATCCCGACATCTTAACGTCAGCGGTGCGTGCGGCATTAGGTCGATTAATTATCCATGAAATCAGTGGGATGCAGAATGAGTTGCCGGTTATTACGTTGGATCATGAGTTGGAACAGTTATTGCATAAATCTTTGCAAACGGCAGGCGAAAGCGGTGTTGGGGTCGAACCGGGGTTAGCGGAACAAATGCATACATCGTTACAGGAAAGTATGCAAAAAATGGAAATGGAAGGACAAACGGCGGTATTGCTGGTTTCTTCTTATATCCGTCCGTGGTTATCCCGATTCGTTCGCCATTCAATTCCCGGATTACATGTCTTGGCATACAATGAAATACCGGCTGATCGTCAGATCAAAGTGGTTTCAACTGTCGGACGAAGAACATAGCACATGAGGCTAAATTATGAAGATTAAACGTTTTTTTGCGGAAGACATACGCCAGGCCATGCGAATGGTTAAAGAAGAATTGGGCGCAGATGCAGTCATCATGTCAAACAAATCTGTTGACGGCGGCGTTGAAATTGTCGCCGCGCGAGATTTTGACGAGCAGCTGATCCAAAGCAAATTGCAAAAACAGGCCGCCGAACAACAATCTTCGCCCATTCTTGGCAGTCGCGAAACTAAAAAAATTGATTTGCCTGATTTTGAAGCGGAAAAGAATCGTTTACATGTGTTAAGCAGCCAGAGAAAACAAAGCGCGGATGGTTTCGTGCCTGAGCGTCCTCCCGTGCGCCGAAATATTGACCAATATGTCGGCTATGCAGAAAAAGTACATCTACGCGGAAATATGGAAACGGTAACGGCAAAAGTCGCCAAGCCGGTTGCACCTGCCGTAACACAAAGGCCTAAGCAAGCGGAAAGACCTATGCAAATAGTTATTCCGCCCGAAAAGCAGAGCAGTCCGGCTGATAATTTGCTCCTGGAAATGAGCAAGGAGCTTAAATCCTTAAGGTCTGCGATGGACTCCAAACTATCCAGCGTTAGCTGGGGCGCAGCGTCGCAAACCAATCCGGTCAGGGCTGATTTGCTACAGCGTTTGGCGGGAATGAGCATTTCAAGAAAACTGAGCGTTAAAATCGCTAACCGCTTTACCAATCACACTGATCCCGAACTGGCTTTTAGCCAGGCCCAAGAGCTGTTGGCGAAAGTGTTGCCTGTAGCCGGCGATGATTTGCTGCAACACGGCGGCATTGCCGCTTTAGTAGGACCTACTGGCGTAGGAAAAACCACAACGATTGCCAAGCTGGCCGCCAAATTCATTTTAAAGCACGGACCCAGACAGGTTGCCTTGATTACCACCGATAATTACCGTATCGGCGCGCATGAGCAACTGAATACCTATGGACGGATACTTGACGTTCCCGTTCGGGTGGCATCCAGCGCCGCTGAATTGCGTAATCTTATCAATGGCTTTTCGGACAAGCGCCTTATTTTGATCGATACCGCCGGTATGAGCCAACGCGATATGAAGCTGGTCGAGCAGATTAATACCCTGCAACAAAGCGGTATCGACATTAAATCCTATCTGGTGATGTCGGCGGCAACCGAATACAAAGCCATGAATGAAATTATCAAAGCCTTCCAGGTTTTTGAACCGCAAGCGAGTATTTTGACTAAACTTGACGAAGCCGCAACGATTGGCTCGGCCGTTTCTTCAATCATAGAGAATAACCTGCCGTTGTCTTTTATTGCCGACGGCCAGCAAGTGCCTGAAGATATGCATAGCCCTTGCGCCCGGACTTTAATCGCACAATGTGTGGCTGAGTTGGATGAAGAAAATGATTATAACGACGTCAATAACGAAGCTTGGGCGGCGCAAGGCTATGCATAAGCAACCTGATCAAGCAGCCGGGATAAGAAAAATGAATAAAATAAAACCCGTTCGGGTTATCGCCGTCACCAGCGGCAAGGGTGGCGTGGGCAAAACAAACTTGTCGGTTAACATTGGCATATCGCTGTCGCAAATGGGGCAGCGAGTGGTGTTAATGGATGCCGATATGGGATTGGCTAATGTCGATATTTTGTTAGGCGTGTATCCCAAGTTCAACCTTTCTCATGTGCTGTCAGGAGAAAAAACACTGGATGAAATCATGATTGACGGCCCCTCGGGATTGAGAGTGATTCCAGGTGCATCCGGCATTCAGAAGATGTCTGAACTGACCACCGTCGAACAAGCGGCAGTGATCCATGCTTTTAGCGAGATCGATCAGGATATCGACGTATTGATTGTCGATACTGCGGCCGGCATATCGGCAAGCGTGGTCAATTTTGCCCGCGCCTGCCAGGAGATTATCGTTGTTGTTTGCGACGAGCCGACATCGTTAACCGATGCTTATGCCTTTATTAAGTTGCTTAACAGGGATTATGGCCTGTCCCATTTCCATGTGATAACCAATATGGTTCAAACCGTTCAGCAAGGACTCGCGTTATTCCAGAAACTAAGCAAAGTCACTGATCGCTATCTGGATGTTACCCTGAAGTTTGCAGGCGCAGTACCGTATGACGAATATTTGCGCAAATCGGTTCAAAAACAAACGCCGGTGGTTATGGGCTTTCCCAGAAGCAAGGCATCGCTCGCGCTGAAAACGATAGCCGCAAGAATTGACAGCTGGCCGCTGAAATCCCAGGCGGGCGGTTATATTGAGTTTTTTATTGAAAGAATGATTCAATACGGATCCCAAAAGGATGTTGCGTGAGCGGCGTGGCAATGTACACTTCGGTACAGGCTGGAGGCACCGATGAACGTGTCATGCAGCATGCACCGTTAGTTAAGCGCATTGCCTACCACTTATTGGGCAGATTGCCCGATTCCGTTCAAGTCGATGATTTGATTCAGGCAGGGATGCTCGGTTTACTGGAAGCCATCAAGAATTATGATGCCTCGCAAGGCGCCAGTTTCGACACCTACGCCGGAATTCGTATACGGGGTTCTATGCTGGATGAGGTCCGGCGCAGTGACTGGACGCCGCGCTCCGTGCATAAAAAATCACGGATGGTTTCTGACGCCATACGGACGATCGAAAATAAAACCGGGCGCGAGGCAAGAGACGTCGATGTGGCTAAGTATTTAGGCATAGCCATTGATGAATATAATCACATTCTTCAGGATTCAAGCAGCTGCCGAGTATTCAGCGTCGAAGAATTGGCGCAAGATGGAGATCATTACATGGATGAAACCCTGAGTCATGAAGAAGGCCCGGTAGACGGCTTAAGTCGTGAAGGATTTCAGCAGGCATTGGCAAACGCCATCATGGGTTTGCCCGAACGCGAACGCCTGGTTATTTCGCTCTATTATGATGAAGAGTTCAACTTGCGCGAAATCGGCGAAGTTTTGAATATTAGTGAATCCAGAGTCAGCCAAATCTGCACTCAGGCCGTGTTGAGGTTGCGTTCAAGACTGTCTGACTGGATAAACGATTAGCTATCTGAAAGCTGGAAAATGGATATTTTAAGCATCGCAGGTGTTTTTGTCGGGGTCGGCGCGATTCTGTTGGGCATCATGCTGGACGGCGGCGACATCCATTCGTTGGTCAACGTACCTGCGCTTATTATTGTGTTCGGGGGGACATTCGGGGCGACGCTTTTGCAGTACCCACCGGCCGTTTTTGTCAGAAGCATGAAGATGCTTTCGTGGGTGCTCATATCAAAAGAAATGAATCTTTCAGAGCAAATCGATAAGGTAATTTACTGGAGTTTGCTGGCGCGAAAGGAAGGTTTGTTGGGGCTTGAAGATGCGCTGCCCAATGAAGAAGATCCGTTTATAAAAAAAGGTTTGCAGTTGCTGGTTGACGGTAATGATCCTGATGCCATACGCGACATATTGGAGATGGACATGGATGCCAAGGAAAGTATGGGCTTACAGGCGGCAGGATTGTATGAGGCGATGGGCGGTTATGCGCCGACCATCGGCATACTCGGCGCCGTGATGGGCTTAATTCATGTCATGCAGAACCTGACCAACCCGGAACTTTTAGGGCAAGGGATAGCGACGGCTTTTGTCGCGACAATCTATGGCGTAGGTTCCGCCAACCTGGTTTTTTTGCCGGTTGCCAATAAACTAAAAGCGCATGTGCTTGCCTTGACCCAGGCCAGGGAAATGTTGGCCGAGGGTATTATTTCTATTGCAGAGGGGCAAAATCCAAGAAATATAAAGCTGAAATTGGGCGGCTATCTGCATGATTCCTATAAAGACTAGGCTATGGCAAGGCGCAGGAAAAAACCTATAGCGGACACTAATAATCATGATCGATGGATGGTGTCTTACGCAGATTTCATAACCTTGTTATTTGCCTTTTTTGTGGTCATGTATTCAATCTCTTCGGTAAATGAAGGGAAGTACAAGACACTGTCCGATTCATTAGGCGAAGCATTTTCAAATAAAGAACAGCAGAGCAATGAGATTGCCCCCATTCAGATAGGCACTTTGCCGACGACTATTCAGCCCATTCCATTAGAAAATCCAACGACGGTAGAAGTTGAAGAAAGGCGCGAGCTGAGCGAAGAAATATTAAAAGAAAGAAAGCAGTTGAGTCAGGTGTCAGGCCAATTCGAGCAGGTTTTAGCGCCTTTTATCCAAGATAATCTGGTTTCAGTCAAGAAAAACGACTATTGGATAGAGCTGGAAATGAATAGCGAAATGCTGTTCTTGAGTGGTGAGGCGGAATTATCCAAAAAAGCGATACCGGTGTTGAAAAAGATTGTCGAGGTGATTAATCCATTGCCTAATATGATTAATATTGAAGGGCACACCGATAATATTCCTATCGATAACATAAAATTCAGGTCGAATTGGGATTTGTCATCCGCCCGGGCAACCAGTGTTGTGCATGAGTTTGTTAAGGAGGGTATTAATCCTCTTCGCTTGTCGGCAATTGGGTATGGAGAATTTCATCCTATTGACGATAATAAAATAGAGGCGGGTCGATTTAAGAACAGGCGAGTGGTTCTGGTTTTAATGTCGCAGGCTTTTGCGCGTTATGGGGCTAATGATGAAGAACGCGCCAAATTATTGAACTTGGCTCCGACAGCGACTGCTGTTGGTCAACCATAATGCCGATTCGGTTAACAATAACGTAAAATGACTGCTAATATTAAAAAATGAGTCGCGTAGGGTCGGGTTACGACTGCAAGGATGCAGGAGGTAGAGCAATGCAGGAGCGATTGCCCCGGCCTATTCAAGCGGCAAATGTTGGGTTACGGCTACGGACACCCAACCTACGGCAATAAAGTCAGTCATGGGAGGCCAGTATGCTAGAAATACAACCCGTATCACCCTCTTTTCCAGTCGTAAAACCTAAAAAAATTGACCGGGATGATAGTCTCCCAGAGAAACAGCAGCGAAGAAAGAAACAAGAAGAGAAAGAACATGAGGCTGAACCCATTCAACATATTGATGAAATTGCTTGATGAATAATCTTGTGATGGTAGCTCTTATTATTGAGGGTATAACTATTGTTGTTATGCTCGTGGTGCTTTTTTGGCTGGTGCGTACGCAGCTGAGACTTAAGCACGATTATCAGGTTCTTAATGATATTGTTCACGGTAATAGTAATGACATTGCCGGTCTGTGTTCGGCCGCTTTGACAGTCGATAGCCGGATAGCCACAGTGGATAGCCGAATAGCCGTGACCGATGGCCAGATCGATGATCTGGCGGCAAAGATTGCTGAAGTTGAGCAAAATGACCAGTCTTCTCATCCGTACAGCGGAGACATTCGAAAAGTAAGAAGCGGGGCTAGTGTTAATGAATTAATGAAAAACTCAGGGTTAAGCCATGATGAGGCCGCTTTATTGATTCGTTTGCATGGCTCTAAAACACAGCCGTAAAAGGGCAATACACAAAAAAGCCCGGCTTACCAAGTAAGCCGGGCTTTTTTTATGTGGGTCGGGCGTAAAAGATTATTTAGTCATCGCCGCTGAATACGCCTAACAATTGCAACAAGCTCAGGAACAGGTTGTAGATAGACACGTATAAAGACACAGTCGCCAAAATGTAGTTGGTTTCGCCGCCGTGGATGATTTCACTGGTTTGGAACAAGATCATGCCGGACATCAGCAGGATAAACATGGCCGATACCGCCAGCGATAAAGCCGGGATAGCGAAAAACATCGCCCCAAGACCCGCCAGAAATGCTACCAGCACGCCAACCATCAGGAAGCCACCCATAAAGCTGAAATCTTTGCGTGTGGTTAAGGCGTAGCCTGAAAGGCCCAGGAATATGACGCCGGTGCCGCCTAATGCTGTCATGATCAGTTCATGACCATTGCTGAAGGCCTTAATGTACATGGTTAAAATAGGGCCGAGAGTCAGACCCATAAAACCGGTCAAGGCAAAAACAAAAACCAGACCCAAGCTACTGTTGCTGAATTTTGTGGTCAGGAACAGCAGGCCGAAATAACCGACCAGGGTAATGATAGGGCCAAAATGCGGCAGATTCAGTGCCATTGCGGCACCTGCGGTCATCGCGCTGAAAATCAACGTCATCGACAATAACAAATAAGTGTTTCTCAGCACCTTGTTGGTTGCCAGAATACTGGCTTCCGAACGTGGAATAGCGGTATTTAATCTCATTTTATTTAGATTCCTTAAAATAAATGGTTAACAGAAAAGATGGACTGCTCAATCTTACAAGAGTTTGGCGGACTTAGTAAGAATATTTAGTAGAATAGCGGATTATTGAAAGAATGATTTTTCAGGGCACCGGATAATGACAGAAAACAGACAATTAACACCGTATGATCACATAGGCGAAGAGGCGGCAATACTCAGCCTGGTTGAGCGGTTTTATTTTTACATGGACACCTTGCCGGAAGCTGCCGGAATTAGGGCCATGCATGCGGCGGATTTGTCTGCGGCGCATGACAAGTTGTTCAAGTTTTTGTCCGGCTGGCTGGGCGGTCCCGATTTGTTCGTTCAGGAATACGGGCATCCACGGTTGCGGCAGCGACATTTCCCCTTTGCGATAGATGCGGCAGCAAGGGACCAGTGGATGTTGTGCATGACCAAAGCATTGGATGAAGTGAGTATGGCCGCGAATTTCAGGGAAAACCTAAGCCAAGCCTTGCAGCAACTGGCAACCCATATGATTAATCAGGGTGAATAGGTTTGTGAATCGATTTAAACAAAAGTCGTTAGATGAGTAGGACACGCCCTGCGTTACGTTAACTAATATTCAATGTTGATTTATGTCAAAGTGCATGAGTCTTTACTCCCAGTAATATAGAGAGCCGTCATTTCTAATCCAGCATTTTCCTACCAGATTCGGCGCAGTCAGCGGGCCACGCAGACGCGAATTATTGTAACGCCCGGTAAAGTCGAAGTGGTCGCGCCAATAAAAGTCGCCGAACATAAAATCCATCAGTTCGTTCAGGACAAGCAGCAGTGGATAATCCAGGCGTTAGCTAAAATTGCAGCCAAAAGCCAGTTGCATAATAAATTGGCTCCGGCTATTTACGGACATGGCGCTGAAATTCCTTATCAGGGGGCATCGTATAAATTGGCGGTAAGGCCCACAAAATTAAAAAGGATAAAAATAGAATTCTGTCAGGAATTTGTTGCTCATGTCCCCGACGCATTGATCATTAAAGACCATAGTGCGGAGATAAAAGAAGCATTAATACGCTGGATGAAAAAGGAATCGAAAAGCCAGGTAGAACGACTGGTAAAACAGCATGCGGAAAAAAAACAGCTATTTCCCCAGACTATTAAAATCAAAACGCAAAAAAGCCGATGGGGTAGTTGCGGTATTCATAATGACATTAATATCAACTGGCTGTTAATCATAGCTCCGCCCGAAGTTCTGGAATACGTGGTAGTACACGAGCTTTGCCATATCAAGGTCAGGAATCACTCCGTTCATTTTTGGGCGTTGGTCGCTGAACATTTGCCGGATTATCAAAATAGACGGCAGTGGCTGAAAAAGTATGGAAGCAGTTTGATGATGGGCTTGTAGTCTCCTCGGAGCGCCTCTATCGCGGCCTGAATAAGCGATAAAACCGGTGTCTAGGTTTTTTTACGCTCTTTAAGCAGCTGCAAAACTTCAATGCCTTTTTTGCGCTGTACCCGGATAATTTCCAATTCAGTTTGATAATGTTTGCTTAAATTATCGTCGTTAACCTGCTGCATGGCTCGGGTAATTTTTCTCTCTTTTTTCTTGAGCTTAAGCAGGATTTTTCTTAACTCCTCAATGTGTTGCCTTTTTTTGTGTTTGTCGGTGTTAAAGAAGGCCTGTAATTTGTGGAGTAACTTTTCTATTTTCATGACTGTCCCTGCAGGGTAGGGGAGTAGTTAACGAGTGCTCGAATGACGCTATTGGTTATCGACTGTTTGAACAACATCGTTAATTTCAGTTTCATTCAGGGTTAATTGTTGTTCAGCCCGGGCATTACCTGTGTTGCCGTGTAAAAACAGCGTTTCGGCGGCTTTTAGCAGATTTTTTTTAATGTTACGCATATAGGCGGCGTCATTGATCAGGGAAGAGCCGGTTTCAGGCGTTATTTTTTGTTCTCTAATCAGGGTCTCAATGGCGCGATTCATTTGCATGTCGTCATTTTTAATGGTTGCTTTTAATGTATCTAACGATAATAACGGTAATTCGTTGCTTTCAATTTCATGCCTGAAATTGTCAATCTGCTGAATATGAAAGACTATTTGGTAGGCAATTTTGTTGTACTCATTTATTGTGGCTTGATTGTTTGAGGTTCTGAAGCGGGTCCAGTTTTTTTGCAAGTGCTTGGTGTCTTTAATGGCTTCAACAATGTGCTTATTAGCCTCACGTAGCCAGGAAAGCTTCGAAGATTGGGCCATTTCCCAAGTAAACCCGGCTCGGCTGATGAAAGCAATAATGGCGCTGTAGATGCCTTTTATTCTCTTCTCATAACTGGCATCAATGTCGTATTCAATGGGATGATTATTTCGTTCTATGAGTTGCTTGAGCGAGTCGTTTTTTTGGAGATCGGATTTACGTAAGCCAAAAGTGCGCAAAATAATATGGATGGCATTTTCATATAAATGAATGCTTTCCAGTCTGACCGATTCAACGACTGTTTCAGGGAAATCCATGGCCGATGAGTCCAAATATTTCGGTTTAAAAATAGCGGGGCGTTTTTCGATGAATATTCTTTCTAATAATAGAATTTGTTGATTAATAAAAGGAAAAAATAGAACGATACCGGCGAGATTAAACAGGCTATGAAATGTTGCCAGTTTCATGGCATTGTCCGAGACGGCAATACCTAAATTTGCGCTGATGATGTCGACACCAATGCCGAATTGTTTAATAAAAAACAGTACAAAGATACCGGTAAACAGGTTAATGAACAGATGTGAGCCTGCCAGGCGTTTACCCTGAATATTGGCGCCGAAAGAAGCAATGATCGCAGTGACGGTGGTGCCGATATTGGCGCCTATTACCAGCGCCAGCGCATTGTCATAAGTAATTTGATGTACGGAAACTGCAGTAATGGTTAATAGCATCGTAGCGTGGCTGGACTGCATGATAATGGTGGCGATGATCCCTACGGCGGTGTAAACCAGTAGCCCTTTGACTCCGGGCATCGCGTATTCGGCCAGATTTATGGTGTTTTCGAAGGCTTCAAAGCTTTCTTTCATGTAGTGTATGCCAAGGAGCAAAAAGCCCAGGCCGGTCAGGATATAGCCGATGCCTTTTAATTGTTTGCCGCTTTGAAATACGCATAAAACGCCAAAAACCAGCAGGGGCATGGCGTAGGTGGCAATATTAACTTTCAGCCCCAGCCCTGCGATGAGCCATGCGCCGGTAGTCGTACCCAGGTTGGAACCGAAAATAATGCCGATGCCGGCGACTAAATCAAGCAAGCCCGCACTTAGAAATGAAATGGTGATGACTGAGACCAAGCCGCTGGACTGCATCAATGCAGCCGACAGAAAACCAAAGCCGAAACTTTTCCAGGCGGTATCTGTAGTTTTTTGTAGAATTCGTTCCAGTACGCCTCCGGTAAAGGCTTTAAATCCTTGCTCCAGGGATAACATGCCGAACAGGAAAATCGAGACGCCCGCCGCGATGCCTTTAAATGCATCGCTTAGCCAAAAACCGTAAGACAATAGCGGGACGACAATCAGCAAAAGGACTTTATGCATGGTTATTGGAAGATTTGTTTTAAATGAAAGGCGATGGAACGGTTCGCCCAAGCAGGCTAGATTGGCGGTTGTTTTACGCCTGTCAATTTGATATGTACAGCGTCGCCGACAGTCAATTGGCCGCATTGATCATGCAGGGCATTTTGTCCGAAATAGACTTGATTTTGCCATTTTCTGGTGCGATTGAGTGTCGTGAGCGGTTCCTTGCCGGTTTGCGCGGTTTCAGGGTCGATAGTCGGAATGGCGCACCGGGAGCAGGGTTTGGGGAGCCTGAAGTCTATAGAATCAATGGTGATTTCGCGCCAGCTGTCTTCTGCATAGGCAGAACAGCCGGAAATAACCAGATTGGGTCTGAAACGGGCCATTGGTAAATTCAGCTGCATGTCATGATTTAATGCAGTCAGGGAGTTTTCTGAAATGATCAGGAAAGGAAATCCGTCAGAAAATGCTACCTTATCGGTAGGCTTGGCATAATCGGGATCAACCGGGCGAATGACTTCATCGGGCTGGTAAACCAGTCGGCAATCCTGTTTTAAAAAATCGCTCAGCCATTGGTCGGCTTCCGTTGAAACGCTACGGGCGGCGCACTGGTCATGCCAGATGGTGCTGTTAATGATGTGACCGTCAACAGGCTCAATGGGTAGGGATAGCTTTTCCATGCCCGGTGCGGACAGGATCAGGTTTTTATCGGTCAGTGCGGTTTTAATTAAAGCCATTTTCGGCAATTTCCGCTGGCTGAGGAATTGCCGGTCATTGTCGATAATCATCCATTTTCTGTCGTGCTGAAAGCCTTTTCCAGTGACAGGCCAGCTGTTTGCGCTAATGCCTGCTAATGACTTTACGGGATAGATGAATATTCCGCTTAATAGAAGGTGTGTCATTGGCGATAGTATTAACCTAGCAATGATTTTACCGCGCCGTCGAATATGTTGTTGTGAGCTCCTTGTGCTTGGGATGGATTGCTTTGAAAATCAGCAATAAGCTGTTTGAGCGCTTGTTGAGCTTGATCTTTATTTTCTATTGGGGCAGCCTGGTCGCTGCTTTTTACCGGTGAAGATGTAGATAGTTTTAATGATGTATCGGAAAGTTTTACTGTTTCCTTGGAAACTTGTAGGCTGTCGTCCCGATCGTTATCCGACTGGGTTTCGATAGCGGGTTCATTATTTTCCGAGCTTTTCGTCCGTTGAGACGATGCCGAGTTAATGGGCGTATCTGATCGGGTTTGTATAGTGCTTGCGTCCATTTCTATGTCCTTTTAGCTTAGTTGAAGGCCGTAAAAAACGGCGGTGATTTTTCCTGATTTTAACATTCAACCCTGGAATCAGGATTGTTTTTATTAATGCTGAACTCTTTGTTGATTGAAGTCAACACTCTATTTGCAGTCGAGCGGGTTAGCTCAATAAAATGCATCTCGTCAAGGCTAAACAGGCTTATTTTTCATGCAGATACGGCGGCTTTAGAGTAAATTATTTGGAGATTTCGAGCGCCGGTTTTAGCGAGCTTTATCGAAAAGCAAAACAAAGTTAATGAATCCGTTAAAATTAGCGCCTGTGCGTTTTATTATTGTTGGGAAATGATGCGATCAATTAATTTGCCTCTTCGGATAACTATTAAACTTCTATTTATTATTCATTTGCTTAGTGTGAATTTTGTTTATGCTGAAGCTAAACAGACAGTCAATATTGCTTATTTGACACAAGAGCGGAAAGTCCCGCCCCCGTTGTCTAACCTGGATGCTTTTATTAAAGATAAGGGCGTTCTGGGATCGGCGCTTGCGATTGATGACAATAATACGACCGGCCAGTTTACCGGGCAGCAGTTTGTGCTGAAAAAATTCATCGTGCCGTTGGATGGCAATGTCGTCGATACCTTTAATAAGGATATTGGCGATCAATATTCTTACGTCGTTGTTAACTTGCCTGCCGATGCTTTAAATAAAATAGCCGATTTACCCGCCGCAAAACAGAAGCTGCTGTTTGATGTGGCGACAATTGATGATGCATTACGCAATGAGCAATGCCGCAATAACGTAAGGCACATTTTACCTAACAGGGCCATGCGTGCCGATGCGCTGGCGCAATACATGATGAAAAAACGCTGGAATAAGTGGTTTTTAGTCATAGGCGCTACCGAGGAAGATCGTTTATTTGCCGATGCTCTCAGGCGGGCGGCTAAACGTTTCGGCATGAAAATAGTCGAGGAAAAAACCTGGGAGCACACTTACGATGCGCGGCGCACGGCGCAATCGGATGTGGCGGTGTTCACCCAAGTGGACGATTATGACGTGCTGGTTGTTGCCGACGAGCCGGGCCAGTTTGGCGAATATCTTGAATACAGAACCTGGAATGCAAGGCCGGTGATCGGTACTCAGGGGCTGGTTGCTACGGCATGGCATCGAACCCATGAACAATGGGGCGCGGTGCAGATCCAAAATCGCTTTAAAGACCAAGCGGGGCGCTGGATGGAAGAACAGGATTATGCTGCTTATCTGGCGGTTAGGGCTATCGGCGAGGCGGCTACCCGCACCAAATCGAACGATGTGAACAGGCTTAATGAATATATGTTGAGCGATGCGTTTGCCCTGCAGGGTTATAAAGGCAATCCTCTGTCGTTCCGGTCCTGGGATGGGCAGTTGCGGCAGCCTGTTTTGCTGGCGGCGCCCAGATCGTTGGTTGCTGTCGCGCCGATTGAAGGTTTTTTGCATCCCAAAACCGAACTCGATACCTTGGGTTTTGATCAACCCGAATCAACCTGTAAATGGAGTAAATGATGAAGAAAAATGTTTTAGGGCTGTTTTTGACAGTAGCATTGACAGGTGTAGCGCAGGCTGAAACGGTGTTTGTTACGCTTGAAAAAGATAATGCACTTGCGGTTGTAGATCCGATTTCCGGCAAGTTAATCAAAACGGTAGACATCGGCCAGCGCCCCAGAGGCATCGCCATCAGCCCCGATAACAAGTTTTTGTATGTGGCTACCAGCGATGAAAACACCATCAAGATCATTGATGCCGAGACGCTTAAAGAAGCGGGAAAGTTGCCGTCCGGCGAAGATCCTGAGACCTTTGCGTTAAATCCTGCGGGCGACCGGCTTTATGTATCGAATGAAGACGACAGCCAGGTCACCGTCATCGATATTAAACATAAAAAAGCCGTCAAGCAGATTAAGGTGGGCGTGGAGCCTGAAGGCATCACTGTAAGCCCTGATGATCTCTGGGTGGCCAGCGCTTCTGAAACGACCAATATGGTGCATTGGATCGACACCAAAACCGATGCTATCGTAGAAAACACGCTGGTTGATCCGCGACCGCGCGCGCTTGGCTTTACAGCCGATAGCCAGCAATTGTGGGTCACCTCGGAAATGGCCGGCACCTTGATGATTCTGGATGTTAAAACCAAGCAGATCGTCAAAACTATCAAGTTTGATGTGCAAGGCGTTACCGCCGATAAAATTCAGCCGGTCGGTGTGGCCATCGATAAAGACAGAAAACGCGGCTATGTGGCATTGGGGCCTGCAAACCGTGTGGCGGTGATTAATGCCCAGACCTTTGAAGTGGAAAAATACCTGCTGGTTGGGCAGCGGGTTTGGAACCTGGCGTTTTCACCGGATCAAAAACGGCTTTATACCACTAACGGCACCAGTAACGATATTTCGCTAATTGACCTTGAAACTCAAACGGTGACTAAATCGATCGGCGTGGGTACTTATCCGTGGGGAGTTGCAGTAAAGCCATGAATTCGTCCATAGCGTTGTCTGTCGAAGATTTGAGTTTTTCCTATGGCGGAAAAAAAGCACTGTCCCACGTTAATTTCAAAATTCAGCCGGGTGAATGCACGGTTTTGTTGGGCCCTAACGGGGCAGGGAAGAGTACTTTATTTTCCCTGATTACCCGGCTGTACGACACGCGCGACGGGAGTATCGAATTGTGCGGTTTCGACATTAAGCGGCAAACGCTGTTAGCGTTGGCAAAACTGGGCGTAGTTTTTCAGCAAACCACGCTGGACATGGATTTGTCGGTGATGCAAAACTTGCGCTATCACACTTCCTTGCATGGCATGGGTCGAAAACAGGCCGAGCAAAGGATTCAGCAGGAGTTGGAACGCTTAGCTATGTATGACCGGCGTTTTGAGAAAGTACGCCAGCTCAATGGCGGGCATAGGCGGCGCGTGGAGATTGCCCGCGCCTTGTTGCATAAGCCGTCGGTGCTGTTGCTGGATGAGCCTACCGTCGGTTTGGATGTGCCCAGCCGGTTGTCCATCGTCGAGTATGTGCATCAGCTGGCCGTCGAGGAAAGCTTGGCGGTGTTATGGGCAAGTCATTTGATTGACGAAATTTATCCGGATGATCATTTAATCGTGCTACATAAAGGGCAGGTTAAAGCCAATGGGACGGTTGATGATGTGCTTAAAATAACCAGCACTCCGACAATTAAAGATGCTTTTTATACGTTGACGCAAGGAGAGCAAGGATGAAGTTGCTTCATTACTGGCGCGCCATGTGGGGCATCATCTGGCGTGAATTATGGCGTTTTGTGACGCAGCGCGAGCGGTTTATTTCCGCCTTGGTCCGGCCTTTGGTCTGGTTGTTCGTCTTCGCGGCAGGGTTCAGGGCTGCATTAGGTCTTGCGATCACGCCGCCTTACGAAACCTATATTCTTTACGAGGTTTATATTACCCCCGGCCTGATCGGCATGATCCAGCTGTTTAACGGTATGCAAAGTTCATTGTCGATGGTTTACGATCGGGAAATGGGCAGTATGCGGATACTGATGGTTTGCCCGTTGCCGCGCTGGTTTTTATTGCTCAGCAAGTTATTGGCCGGTACCGGCGTATCCGTTTTGCAAGCCTATGTATTTTTAGCGATTGCATGGTTTTATGATATTCAGGCGCCGTGGCAAGGCTATTTGTGGATATTGCCGGCACTGTTGTTGTCCGGGTTAATGCTGGGCGCTCTGGGCTTATTGTTGTCGTCCTTTATCAAACAATTGGAAAATTTCGCCGGTGTGATGAACTTTGTGATTTTCCCGATGTTTTTTATGTCAACCGCACTGTATCCTTTATGGAAAATTAAAGAGTCCAGTGCGCTGCTTTATAGTCTGGCTCAATATAATCCCTTTTCTCAAGCCGTTGAATTGATCCGCTTTGCCCTGTACGGCCAGTTTAATCAACAGGCATTTATTTATACGCTGGTCGCTTTTATCGTATTTATGACGGCGGCAATTGTTGGCTATAACCCATCAAAAGGGATGATGGTGAGAAAAGGCGGGGCTTGATAGTTCAGACAATGGATTGTGATGCTGATGGACAACGCCATCGCAAGTTTTTGTAAGACAACGCTCCCGCTCCTTACCTACATAATCCACATGGATGTGGTGAATGCAGATATTGCAGGAGTAAATATCTGTCCCTCTAGGCAACGTAAGGTATTAAAATAAATTCGGTGAATATGTGAAGAACTCTTTTTTTCTGGTTATTCCAACACAGCAAAATAATCCCCAGCGCCTTAAAGAATTTGAAGCAAAGGCGCTGCAACATTGGGTGGCTGAATTGCCTACGGCTAATCCCGGCTTGGCTACGCGTCTGCTTCACGATTTTCTTATAGATTTCAATACCGTTGAAATGAGCACCCAGTTAAGGCTGGATGCGCTGGAGCGCTTAAGTCCAAGTATCCATGTCATTGAAGATTATCTTCGATCCAGGCTGATTAAAGCGGGTTTCCCAAAAGAAGAGAATGACAAGAAAATTTTGACCGTGTTGATCTCAATCGAAAAGGAATCCACTATCGGCTATTGGATGGTGCTTAAGGAGCTAACCAAGCGTAATGTCGGCTGGTTTCAAGGGAAGAATGCGGCATTAGCCATCCAGCGCTGCATTAAAGGGCTAAGCAGTATTATCGTCAGTCATTTTATTATGGGGATGCCGATTCCTGATTGGGTTTGGATAGATTTGCATTCGCTTTACAACCTGAGTGTGACAATAAAAAACAGCACCAACAAAGTCGCCAATGATATAAGTCAGTCCAATAAGCCCAGCAGTCCTGAAGAGTGCTATCGACAGATTCTTTTGCTCAGCCTTGCCGATCCGACCGGCTTGATGCAAAAGGAACTGTTGTTGGTTTATAGCTTTATAGAAACGATAGGTTCTTTGGTCGGGCTAAAAAGAGAGCCGGTGAATGGTCAGTCAATACAGTGCATTGTCTTAACAGACGAAGATAAAGCGCCGTATTACCAGTTCGAAACAAGCGCTAAAAACGATTCAGCGATGTTGTATCTGGACTTTACCAAGTTGTTCAAGGCTCTGAAGCAAAAAGAAAAATTGATTAATGCCGCGGAGGCAAGGTTTAGTTCGATGCATGGGTTGAAAAATGACATTGGAAAGCCCTCAGCGGAATTACTCGATTATCTTGAGCAAAGATGGTTAGGAGTCGATCTGCAAGGCGTGCCCTTTTTTAGCGATAGAACGGATCGATATATTGCCGTAGGCCTGGAGTCAACCCACGAACTGCAAAGTGAGTTGGAATTCGTCGGCGAAAAAGATCTGGAGTTTCTCGTTCAATCGGCATCTGATCGACTATTGTCCGGCGTATTTACAAAAACGGGCGTCCTGTCGGTGGGGAGTTTGGTCAGTTTTAGAAAAACAGACAGTCCTGAGCACAAGCGTTCATTGGGTATTGTCAACAAGGTCATTGTTGACAAGCAAAGCGGTAGAATAAACTTTGGCATGCAACTATTGGCTCATCAGTCCATTGCCGTCTCCTATGTTCAATTGGATGAGTCGGGGAAAGATGTTCCGCAAAAGGGCCTTTTTTATAGCGCGAAGGAGCTGGAATATGAAAAAAGCTACATCATTACTGATAGTTTTATGCTGAAGGATGATGATGTTATTCGAATGTTTATGAATAACGAAGACTTTCCTGTTGTATTGAGTAACAGGAAGAATGTCGGGTTGGGTTACTGGCAGTTTGAATGTCGACGGGTAGCGGAAAAGAGCAAGCCGATATCGGCGCAGGCTAAAAAAGGTTACGATTTCATTTAAATAACCCATGTCCTTGAAATATAGTGCTATATACATATAGCACTTGAAAAGTTTTTTTATCGTGGTAAGTTGACATGTCAAGTTGATTATTGGTGATGAGTTGTCGGCTTTTTAAGGTGGACATCTAAATAAAACTCAGGGGGCTAACTCGTAGTGGGATTGTTTCTGTATATGAGTTATCGAGTCAATCAGGTAATATGCCTTCGAGCAAGAACCTGAAAATAATAAAAAATTACAATTGTGAGGATACGAAATGAGTAATGAAGAAAACGCTAAAAAAACGGTAGATGCAGCAAAAGAAACGGCTGGCCAGTTAATTTCACTAATGACGAGCTTAAAAGAAAAAAATCCAAAAGTATTTTTCGGCGCTATTGGAGGCGTAGTCTTACTGCT
>Ga0208510_100226_pt1 | contig 24698 bp, 18 predicted proteins | sample LakWasMet33_HOW6_2_FD_183875 | JGI IMG/M metagenome (GOLD analysis project Ga0208510, IMG submission 183875) | Freshwater sediment methanotrophic microbial communities from Lake Washington under simulated oxygen tension - Sediment Metagenome... | ecosystem: Environmental > Aquatic > Freshwater >...
GGATCTTAATCAGTAACAATACTGTTACTAATAGGGCTTCAAAAGGAATTTGTTAAAAACAAATAAGGGGACATTAACAATGTCGATAGTAGATTCAATTTTTTCATTTTTTTCTTCACAGGGGATAGTAAGCATGGCTAAGATTAATAAATTATGCGTTGGCGAATCTTTAGTTGGTGAAGGCAACGAAGTTGCTCACATCGATTTGATGGTTGGACCACGTGGTTCAGCTGCTGAAACAGCATTTGCAAACTGCTTAACAAACAACAAAGACGGCTTTTCTAGCTTGTTAGCTGTTGTTGCACCTAACTTGATGGTAAAACCTTCAACTGTTATGTTCAACAAAGTAACAATCAAAGGCGCAAAGCAAGCTGTTCAAATGTTTGGCCCAGCACAACGCGGTGTTGCTATGGCTGTTGCTGATTGTGTAGAAGACGGCACAATCCCTGCTGCTGAAGCTGATGATTTATTCGTATCAGTTGGTGTATTCATTCACTGGGCTGCAGAAGACGATGCTAAAATCCAACAATACAACTACGAAGCTACTAAAGAAGCTCTGAAACGTGCTGTTGCTGGTACTCCTACTGCTGCTGAAGTTGTTGCTGCTAAAGGTACTGCTGTACATCCATTTGCTGCTAACTAAGTTTTATTTAGTTATCAAGAATGGTAAAAATACCCCGGTTTAATGGGGTATTTTTTTGCCTGAAATTTCAGTAATATCTTCAGATTTAATAGTGCGTGAGTGCAACGCACTGGCAACAAGCGCTTGATGAATTCCCGCCTTACTTAAAAGCATACAATCCTGTTTATTCCTTATACCGCCTGCGGCGATAAAATTCTTGCCCTGATATTGCCTGCAAAACTCAGTTAGTTTGTTCAGGTCGGGACCATGGTTGCTGCCTACGCGCTCCAGCGTCATGATGATGATATTTTCCGGCCAAAAAGTGGGATCTGAAAAAAGACTAGGCGCGCCCAAAGCATTGGCATTTGAATAATCCAGAGAAAGAATAAAGTTGTTTTTATAGGCTTTGATTTCTGAAATGGTTTCATTTCGATAAGACTCACTGCCCAAAACAGGCAGAGTGTTGCCGGGAAGCTGTGCGTCCTCGTCATATTTTTGATAACCCCTGTCTATCCAGAATGTTATTTGCGGGAAACGAGTCAGCACGTCGGTTATTAAATGATTATGGCTGCCTTGATGAGTAATCGCATTCAGGTCTGCAATATAGAAGGTATCAAACTCATAAACACCCAGGAATGCTTCAATAACCTGAAAAATATCAGATGATTTGCACAAGTTAGTGTTAATGGGTTGATAGCGCTCGCGATGGCCTTGTTTGGCGTGAACGACGACGCCGTCTTTTAAATCTATTACCGGGATTATTTTCATGAAGCGGGATTTGCTGGTGATACAATATAACGTTTATTTTATAGCTGTTTATTGAATATTGTGAAAATTCTGGTGTTTGAGTATATCACTGGCGGCGGCTTTAATAAGCAGGCGTTGTCGGATTCATTGGCAGAGGAAGGGAGGTTGATGCGCAATGCGTTGCTCGATAACCTGACCCGATTAAACCAAACCCGGTCAAACCGTCTCGAAATCACAGTCATGGTGGATTGGCGACTTAACGATTCAGCAAGCATGACGGGCATAAATACCTTCTTCATCAGGCCTGAGCATGATATTACGGAAGAATTTGCGCGACTGGTTAAGCAATGCGATCTGGTATGGCCGATAGCGCCGGAGTTTGACGGTATATTACAAAATCTGTGTCAAACGGTTGAATCTTTAGGCAAGATATTACTGACCTCACCTGCAACGGCCGTTGCTATTGCCGGTAACAAACTCAAGACTTATGAGCGGCTCAACCGGCATCATATAGCCGCCGTTCCTACTCGGATATTTGAAAATACGTACTCTCCTGGTGAGTGGATGGTTAAACCGGTTGATGGCGTGGGTTGTGCAGACAGCTATGTTCTTACCACTCGGCAGGACTTTGAGCGGATGGCTACACAAAAAGGCCACGACTGCATGGATGCAGGAGGTAGAGCAATGCAGGGAGCAATTGCCGAATATGTCATGCAGCCGCATCTTCAAGGCGCAAAAACCAGTCTTTCGTGCTTATTCAAGCAAGGCCGCGGCTGGTTAGTGTGTGCCAATTTGCAGCGTTTTGAGTTCGTCAAACAGCAATATCACTTGACAGACATCGTGGTGAATCACCATCCCGACCCTGATTTATATTTGCCATTGATTGATAAAATAGCCCGAGCCTTGCCTGAGTTGTGGGGTTATGTGGGTATCGATTTGATAGAAAGTGATCACGATTGCATGGCCGGGACTGCTTCCGGCAGTCTGGCATTCCCTCCATTCATGGAGGTCAGATCAGGAGGTACGACCCCAGAATCGCGTCTGGAACAGCGATCGAAAGCAATGCAGGGAGTAATTGCCGACGACTGCATGGATGCAGGAGGTAGAGCAATGCAGGGAGCAATTGCCGAGACATGGGTACTCGAAATAAATCCCCGCCTGACCACTTCGTTTGTTGGTATATACAATGCTTTAGGTATCAATATTGCCGAGGCTGTTTTGCAATTAGTGCATGGCGAGCCGATACTCAACCCGGCTTACAACAGGCCCATTACCGTTCAAGCAAAACAGGAAGCTCATGCAAGCTAATATTATCGGTTGGGACATAGGCGGTGCTCATGTCAAAGCGGCGGCAATCAATGGCGCCGGTGAGATTATCGCCGTTTATCAGCAACCGTGTCCGTTATGGAAGGGACTGGACCAGCTGCAACAGGCTGTAACCACAATTATGCAGGAGCTACCCGACTCAAATCTTTGTCATGCTATAACCATGACTGGTGAGCTGGTTGATTTGTTTGATAATCGGGATGATGGCGTCAAGCAAATCATTCAAACCATGACTGACCTGTTGCCGGGATCGGAAATGCTGGTTTTTGCGGGCCAGGAAGGTTTCCTGAAATCCACGCAGGTTGAAATCAGTCATTATGCGTCCATCGCTTCCGCCAACTGGCTGGCGAGTGCCTCATTTGCCGCGCAAAAGCTGGGCACGGGGCTCTTTGTCGATAGCGGCAGCACTACTACGGACATACTCTTGCTCAATAACGGGCAAGTGCTGGCGGAAGGCTACACGGATTACCAGCGTTTACTATCTGAAGAGTTGATTTATACCGGTATCGTCAGAACCGCCGTGATGGCCGTTACCCAAACAGCGCTGGATCAAGGCCAAAAAATAGGCCTGATGGCCGAGTATTTCGCCACCATGGCCGATGTCTATCGGGTCACCGGCGAACTCAATGAGATACATGACCAAACCGATACGGCGGATGGCGCGGAAAAAACAGTTCTCGCCAGCGCCAAGCGGTTATCGCGGATGATAGGTTGCGATTTTTATCCCGAGGAACTACTGCGCTGGCAACAATTTGCCGAAAACATCCGTGGCCAGCAAATACAGCAAATACAACGCGGCTGCGAAACCCGGTTATCTCACCATGAGCTTTTGCAAGACAGTCCACTGATCGGCGCCGGGGTAGGGCGATTTCTGGTTGAACAGGTTGCATTGAATTTAGAGCGTCCTTACCTGGATTTTTCCGATTTATTTCCGGTAGCCGCAATTCAGTCAGGCATGACTACAGCAGATTGCGCTCCTGCCGCCGCTGTAGCTTATTTAGCCGCAAAAATGAATTCCCAAGGCGGTTAAAAAATTTACTTAGCAATATCGATTCGATACTTAATTAATTGTGATAAAATAGCCTTTTTTGTCAACATTAATAAATGTTTACAGGCTCTATGGAAAAAGTTGATGTATTTGATCTGATCGAGCGGATGTCAGCGCTGATCCGGTCTGAAGAACGTAAAAAATGTACTGAATTAGGCTTGCAACCTGTCCATTTGCAGGTTATGGACTATTTGTCTCGCTGCAACCGTTATAGCGACACCCCGGCAGCGCTTACCAATTATTTGGGCATGACCCGTGGCACCGTATCCCAAACTTTACAGTTGCTGGAAAAAAAGGGCTACATTAAAAAAACAGCTGATGTAAATGACCGGCGCATGGTGCATCTTAGCCTTTTGACGGAAGGCGATATCATCTTGAATAAAGCCCGTCCGGAAGATTTATACAGTCAAGCCTCGGCAATCTTTAACGAAAATGAAAGCCAGGAAAACGTTTTTGTTAACGCACTGACCGCACTGCAAAAAGCCAACAAATCCCAATCATTCGGACTTTGTAAAACGTGCAAATATTTCACCAGAACGTCGGATGGTTTTTTTTGCGGCTTGACCAAAGAACAGCTTAGTCAAAGCGATAGTGAGAAAATATGCCAGGAGCATACCGTTTGTTGATGGTTGTATCCATTGCCTGCGTGGATGTGGCTGAGCAACGGCATAAAAAGAAGAGCAAAAAAATCTCAAGAATCTATGTACTAGACACATGATTGACTGAATTTTTTTCAGGAAACTGCTAGGCTTACAGGGTTGCCTTAATTTTTCAGAGAATAACGTGGAAGAAGATTTAACCACTGATTTAGTCGCGTTACAAAGCCATTTAGAAACCCTGTTTAAGCGTGTTCAGCAAAACAGCGCTACTTTACAGAAGTTTCGGGCGTTCGAAATAAGATTACTCAAGCTCAATTCCTTACCGGATACCATCGACCACCTGCTTGGAGAAGCTAAAAACTATTTTGATCTTGATATGATCAGCTTGTGCCTGATCGACGAAACAGGTGAAATAGCAAAAACGCTTATTGATAATGGTTACCCGTGCAACTCAAAAAACGGCTTAATACTGCTGGATAGTGACACGTCTATAAAATCAACCGCCATTCAACCCTATATTGGCGTTTATGAAAACAGCCAATGCACTGATTTTTTCCCGCATATTGAAAAACAACCGGCCAGCGTTGCCATTACGCCCCTAACTCGCCGGAGCAAATACCTGGGGACTTTAAATCTCGGCAGCTATCAGCCGGATAGATTCGCCGATAATATGGCTACGGATTTCATTGAACACCTCAGTTCTGTCATTAGCGTGTGCCTGGAAAATAATCTTCACGTCGAAGAGATAAAGCGAATCAGTTATATCGACGTATTAACCGGGGTTAACAACAGACGGTTTTTGGAACAGCGCATCGGCGAAGAATTGAAGCGCAGTCAACGCAATGCAGAGCCGTTATCTTGTCAGTTTTTTGATATAGATTTCTTCAAGCCGGTCAATGATAAGCATGGTCATCAGGGTGGTGACCTGGTTTTGTCTCTGGTAGCCGCCACCATAAAACACCAATTAAGGGACAATGACGTATTTGTCCGTTACGGCGGAGAAGAGTTTGTCGCGTTATTATCGAATACCGATGAGGCCAAGGCCCTGGAAACTGCCGAACGAGTACGCAAAGCTATTCAGACGCTGGTGATTGCAGTTAATGATATTTCCGTCTCGGTTACCGTTTCTATCGGTGTGTCAACTTACGTACCGGACGGTACATCTATTTCAATAGACGGTGAAATCGCTACCCGCTTGGTTAAATCAGCCGATTCCGCCTTGTACAGAGCCAAACATAATGGCCGGAATCGTGTGGAAAATGGTGGGATTGTTACAGATAAACAAATGTTACACATAAACGACTAACCACGAACGACTGCATCCGTGCAGTCGTTCGCGGCGAATGCCTTACCCTTTCAACGCCTTCAATACCGCCTGCATAGTCGCATTGGCATCGCCAAACAACATGCGGGTGTTTTCCAGTACGAATAACGGATTACCCACACCGGCATAGCCTGACGCCATGCTGCGTTTAAGCACGACGGTGGTTTCACCTTTCCAGCATTCCAGCACCGGCATACCGGCAATCGGGCTGTTCGGATCATCCAGCGCTGACGGATTGACAATGTCATTCGCGCCGATCACGATGGATACGTCAACATGCGCCCAATCTTCATTGATTTCGTCCATTTCATAAACGATGTCGTAAGGCACTTTGGCTTCGGCTAACAGCACGTTCATGTGGCCGGGCATTCGTCCCGCAACCGGATGGATGCCGAAACCGACTTTCTTGCCTTTATCGCGCAACAGCTTGGTGATTTCATTAACGGTGTGCTGAGCTTGCGCAACCGCCATACCGTAGCCTGGAATGATCATGATGTTTTTTGCATCCAGCAATAATTGTGCGGTTTCTTCAGCGCTGATCGGCGTAACTTCACCTTCAACGACCGCGGCTTCGCCACCTGAACCGGTGCCAAAACCACCGGCAATAACGCTGATAAAGTTGCGATTCATCGCGCGGCACATGATGTAACTCAAGATCGCGCCGCTGCTGCCGACCAACGCGCCGGTCACAATCAACAGATCGTTGCTTAACATAAAACCGGTTGCCGCAGCCGCCCAGCCTGAATAGCTGTTGAGCATGGACACCACCACCGGCATATCAGCGCCGCCGATAGCCATGACCATGTGTATGCCGAACACCAAAGCAATTCCCGTCATAATCCATAAAGGTAAAGAACCGCCGCCGTTTTCCGTTTGTTGTAAAAACATCCAACCCAGAACGATGGCAGCAACCAGTAAGCACAGGTTTAACCAATGACGACCCGGCAATAACAGCGGTTTGCCGCTGATACGCTCGCTGAGTTTGCAAAAAGCAATCACCGAACCTGAAAAAGTCACAGCCCCGATAAGAATACCGATGTAAATTTCTATTTCATGGATGTTTTTTTCTACACCGACCAGGCTGATAGAGCTGTCCATAAAATTGGCATAACCCACCAACACGGCCGCCATACCCACCAAGCTGTGCATGATGGCGACCAGTTCCGGCATTTGCGTCATTTCGACTTTTAATGCAGCTCTAGCGCCAATAGCGCCGCCGATCAGCAAGGCAACCATTAAAATAGCGTACGAGGTAACCGATGCGCTTAATGCGGTAGCGATGATGGCAATCGCCATGCCCAACATGCCGTAATAATTGCCCTTGCGGGCGGTTTCCTGGTTGCTTAACCCACTCAAGCTAAAAATGAACAGAATGGTGGCGACGATGTAAGACATCGTGACTAAACTATGGGACATCATATTCTCCTTGTTATTTTCTGAACATTTCTAACATACGGCGAGTGACTAAAAAGCCACCGGCAATATTGATAGATGCAATGAGTATCGCCAATCCGGCAAGGATACTGATATTCTGGTCCTGAGCGGAAACCTGTACCAGAGCGCCGATCACAATAATGCCGCTGATGGCGTTGGTTACACTCATAAGCGGGGTATGCAGCGATGCCGAGACATTCCATATCACCTGATAACCGATGAAACACGCCAGCACAAACACGGTAAAGTGCGTCATGAACGAAGCAGGAGCGACCGACCCGATGCCGAACAGAACCAATCCGGCGATAACTAACGGCATAAACTGCTTAATCACGCTGGGTTTTTGCTGTTCCTGTGCTGCTGAATAAGCCGGCGCTTCGGTTTGCGGGGCAGGGGCTGCGGAGAGCTTGGGCGGTGGTGGCGGCCAAGTGATCTTGCCTTCCTTAATGACCGTGGTGCCGCGTATCACCTCGTCGTCCATATTGACGTTGATCGTGCCGTTTTTTTCGGGGCAAAGTTCCGTTAACAAATGCCTGAGGTTGGTCGCATAAAGCTGGCTCGATTGGTTCGCCAAGCGACTAGGTAAATTGCTGTAACCGATAATAGTCACGTCGTGTTTGACGACAACCTGATCTTTCTCAGTCAATGCGCAATTGCCGCCTTGTTCGGCAGCCAGATCGACAATAATACTGCCCGGCTTCATGGATTTAACCATGCCTTCCGTGATCAGCTTGGGGGCTGGTTTGCCGGGAATCAGCGCGGTGGTGATGATGATGTCCACTTCCATCGCCTGTCTGGCAAACAAGGCCATTTCAGCTTCGATGAACTCCTTGGACATGGTTTTGGCGTATCCGCCGGTGCCGGAACCTTCTTCCTTAAAGTCCAGCATTAAAAACTCGGCATCCATGCTTTCAATTTGTTCTTTAACTTCGGGGCGGGTGTCGAAAGCCCTGACGATAGCGCCCATGCTCTTTGCCGTACCAATGGCGGCAAGACCGGCAACACCGGCACCGATAACCAGCACCTTGGCCGGTGGGATTTTACCGGCGGCGGTAATCTGTCCGGTAAAAAACCGGCCGAAATGTTGCGCGGCTTCAATAACGGCGCGATAACCGGCAATATTGGCCATGGAACTGAGCGCATCGAGTTTTTGCGCCCTGGACATGCGCGGCACGCTGTCCATGGCCAGAACCGTAGTATTTTTGGCCGCCAGTTTCTGCATTAATTCTTCATTTTGCGCAGGCCAGATAAAACTGATTAAACGGCCGCCTTCGGACAACATGTCAATTTCGTCCAGCGCCAACTCGGGGTGCTGCTCTGGGGCGCGAACTTTCATAACAATGTCCGCTGATTTCCACAGCGTCTTGGCATTGTCAACGATTTCAACGCCCACTTCTTTGTAGGCTTCATCGGAAATATTCGCGGCAAGCCCCGCGCCGCTTTCGACCAGGACGGAAAAACCCAGTTTTATAATTTGTTCTGCGGCCTCAGGCGTAGTGGCCACACGTTTTTCACCTGGGTGGATCTCTTTAGGTATACCAATCTTCATACAGTCTCCAATGCGAGTAGTTTAGAGCATAGTGAGCAAAGGCTTTAACATCGGGTCAAAACCTCAGCGTGGAGAATAGGAGATTAGTCTGTGTTTTTCAATAAAAAACATAATACGGGTGAGTGAATGTTGGTTTTTCAAGGGTAGATGCTTTTTTATCTGTATAGAAGCCGCTACATCAAATTTGGATCACTGATAGCTCTAGGCATACAAAAAAACAGTCTAAGCTTACATAAAAATCAGCTTTAGCTGATATACAGCTGCAATTTTATGGCCGACGATGACACCATCGATTAACCCCCTCAATCATGCCGGACTTTCCTGTCCGACATCCTGCGGTTGAGTGCATGTCATGGGTGCTCGAAGCATGACCGCAATTGATGATGAGGGGGATGTACTTTGGGTATTCTTAAATTAAAGAACCGATAGGATTATCGTAGGAAAGCCTAAAACCTGTATTGCTAGAACATACTTTCAGCTGTTTTTATAAAACTGGCAATTTACAAGCATGGCATGACATTTTTTATAGGGGATAATTTTATGATGGTTGATGTTCTTTTTTTGTTATCCGGCATGTCATGCGCGTTTGCAGCAATCGGTGGATTTAGCCATGCGTAAGTTATTGGTTGCCTTTTTGTTGCTGCTTTCTCCGGCTGCTTTCGCTTGTAGTATGTGGATGAATTCAGCTTTACCTGTTCTGTGGTGGCCTGTTGATCCTTACCTTAAGGGTTTTTATAAATCTTGTTCTGATGTTGGTGGTCAGGTTGTATCTACTTATCAACCAGGAGGCATAATATGCAGTAACCCTAATACTCCTTATAGTCCTCCTCAACCTTTCCAATACGTGCTTTATTTTTTCGGTAATTTTCCAACCAATACAATTTTTTACGGCAGTACAAAAAGTAACGATCAGTCACTATGCGTAGCTCCGTCATCAGTTGCCATCATTCCCCTCAAAAACACCGGCCCGCCACCACTTTGCTCAAGCGCCGGAAACCCCATCAACATCGGTACCGGCAACAAATACCAGCCCGAAACCGATTACCAGGGTGCCGGCGACTTTCCGCTGGTTTTCGAGCGCACCTACAACAGCGATGCCGCAACCGTTAGCGAACGGCTCGGAACCGGCAGCGGCTGGCGACATAGCTACGAGCGCTCGATTGCCAGCACCGCCAACAGCAGCCTGGCCACTGCCTACCGCGCCGACGGCAGCGCTTACGATTTTACTTTGGTTGGTAGTAACTGGTCGTCGCCTGCCGATGTCAACCTGAAACTCAGCCGTAGCGCCTCGCCCGGTACCTGGCTGTTAACCACCGAAGGCGGTAGCGTCGAAACCTATAACGCTACCGGCAAACTGCAATCGATCAAAAGCCGCTCGGGCGCAACGCAAATACTGACATACGATGCCAATGGCCTGCTGACTACCGTCACCCATTCCAACGGACGCAGCCTGACCCTGAGCTACGACAGCAACCTTCGGGTTGCCACCCTGCAAGATCCGGCGGGCGGCCTTTACCGTTACGTCTACAACAATAGCACCGGCAATCTTGAGACAGCGACTTACCCGGATCAAACCACACGCACCTACCTTTATAACGAACCGGCCAACGTCGGCGTCGATATACCGCATGCCTTGACCGGTATCATCGACGAAAACAACCACCGCTTTGCAACCTTCCAATACGACGGCCAAAAACGGGCCGTCTTGACCCAACATGCAGACGGAGCCGAACGGGTCAGCGTCGCCTACGGCAGCACTAGCAACACCGTCACCGATGCGCTGGGCACCGCGCGTACCCACCGTTTTCAAACCCTGCAAGGCGTGGTCAAAAGCATCGGCAGCGATCAACCGGCGGGCGCAGGTTGCAGCGCCGCTGCCAGCGCGATCAGCTACGATGCCAACGGCAATATCGCCAGCCGCACCGACTTCAACGGCAACCGAAGCTGCTATGCCTACGACCTGAGCCGTAATCTTGAAACCACCCGGTTGGAAGGCCTTGCCCCCGGTTCAAGCTGCCCAGCCGATCTTGCAAACTATACTCCTGCCGCCAACAGCAGCGAGCGCAAAACCAGCAGCCAATGGCATGCCAGTTACCGCCTGCCGACCCAAATCGACCAAGCCGGACAACGCACCGCCTTTAGCTACGATGCGCAAGGCAACCTGCTGCAAAAGACCGTCAGCGCAGACGCCCAAACAAAAAACTGGACCCTGACCTACAACAGCAACGGCCAACCGTTAACCATCGACGGGCCGCGTAGCGACGTTAACGATGTCACCCGCTTTAGCTACGACGCCAAAGGCGACCTCAACACCGTGACCGATGCATTGGGCCATGTCACCACCATCACCAGTTACAACGCCAACGGCCAACCGTTAGCTCTTAAAGACCCCAACGGCCTAGTCACCACCTTCCAATACGACCTGCGCGGCAAACCGGTTGCCTCAACCGTTGGGACAGAAATCACCCGTTACAGCTACGATGCCGCAGAGCAGCTGATCAACGTCACCTTGCCGGACGCCTCCACCCTTGCCTACAGCTACGATAATGCCCACCGGCTGGTCAGCATTGCCGATACCCTGGGCAACCATATCGATTACACCCTGGATAAAATGGGTAACCATCTCACTAGCCAGGTCACCGATCCCGCCAACAACCTGACCCGTACCCGCGCCCAGATTTTTGACAGCCTCAGCCGACTGGCGAAAACCATAGGCGCCCAAAACCAGACCGCCAACTACGGCTACGACGCCAACGGCAATACCACCAGCATGACCGACCCGCTGGGCAACAAAACAATTCTCGCTTACGACCCGCTCAACCGGTTAATCAAAAGCATCGACCCCACCGGCAAAGCCAGCCAAAGCAGCTACGACAGCCATGACCACCCGCTATCCATCACCGACCCCTTGGCGCACAGCACCGACTACAGCTATGACGGCTTCGGTAACCGGCTGAGCACCGACAGCCCCGATACCGGATCAAGCCAAGCCGACTACGACGATGCCGGAAACCCGCAGAACACAACCGATGCACGGGGACAAACCGTCAACTACAGCTACGACGTCTTAAACCGCGTCAGCCAAATCATCTATGCCGACAAACCGCCCATTACCTTTACCTACGACCAAGGCAGCAACGGAACCGGCCGCCTGACCCAGATGACCGACGAGGCGGGATCCACCCGTTGGACTTACAACCTACAGGGTAAAGTGACTAGCAAAAGCTTCAGCACCGGCACACTGACCCTGGTAACCAAGTACAGCTACAACGCCAGCGGCCAACTCACCGCGCTCACCTACCCATCCGGCAAAGTCGTACAGCTGAGCTACAGCAACGGCCAAATAAGCGCCGTGGACGCCAACCGCTCGCCGCTGCTCAGCAACATCCATTACCAACCCTTCGGCCCCGCCCAAGACTGGACGTTCGGCAACGGCGTAAAAACCAGTCGTAGCTTCGACCTGGATGGCCGCCTCATCGACTACGACCTGGGCGACCGGTCGCGGCAACTGACCTACGATGCCGCAGGCCGCATCACCGGCTACCGGGACTCCGACCTCAACTACGACCAAAGTTTCGGTTACGACCCACTGGGGAGGTTGACAGACTACACCGACCCTACCAGCCAAACCCGCTACAGCTACGATGCCAACGGCAACCGCACCGAACAGTTCAGTGGTGCACAGGTCAAAAACTTTAACATCGAAACCATCAGCAACCGCCTGTTGTCCATCACCGACAACCAGCTCCAGACCCTGAAAAACTACAGCTACGATGCCGCAGGCCACATCACCGGCGACGGCTATCATCACTTTGCCTATGACGGCAGAGGCCGGATGGTGCAAGCCTCCAGCATCGGCCACGGTATCGAACAATACCGGATCAATGGACTGGGACAGCGGGTTGCGAAAATCCATGGTCGCGCACATGAAAAGTCTAAATATGACGACCATGATGGCCATGATAGTAAACGAACCGAGACCGACCGACATCGCAAGGAGCAAGACAATCATGAGAATCAGGGCAAAGAACTGCCGGCAGGCATCTACTTCGTCTACGACCAAGCCGGGCATTTGCTGGGCGAATACAACCAGCACGGCAAAGCCACACAGGAAACCGTCTGGCTAGGCGACATGCCTGCCGCCGTGCTGGCGGGTGACTCGCATTACTTCGTCTATGCCGACCACCTCAACAGCCCACGGGCGATCACCGACCACACCGGCAAAGTCGTCTGGCGTTGGGATAGCGATCCCTTCGGCGCTACGGACGAAAACGAAGGCCATGACGACCACCATCATACCTTCGGCAGCAAAAAAGCCGACGAAGACCCAGACCGGGATGGTCAAAGATTTGTTTACAACCTGCGCTTTCCGGGGCAGTATTACGACAAGGAAACGGGGCTGTTTTATAATTACTTTAGGGATTATGATTCGGAGACGGGGCGGTATCGGCAGAGTGACCCGATTGGGTTGGCTGGGGGGCTGAATACCTATGCCTATGTGAGAGGGAATCCGGTTAATGCCATCGATCCGTGGGGGTTAAGAGTAATATTTGAAGGGCCGGATAAAGCCGTATCGAAGCTTAAAAAAGAATATGAGGAACTGAAAAAGATAAAATCGGGAAAAGCGTTTTGTAAGAAATTAGAAGATTCTCCAGAAGAATATAAAATCACAAATAAAACAGATAACTTTATCCAGAAAGGAGACAGGGCTTCTTATAATGATGGCTTTAGAACAATTGTGGTCGATCCCACTTATCATCCCACTCTTAATACCGAAAAAGGGCCAGAAGATGCATCAACAGTAATTATTTTGGGACATGAGATTGGACATGCTGCGACTGGGTTAGACGATGGACCTAGCCGAGAACGAATGGAAAATGTAAATGCAACCGAAAATCTAATTAGAGACGAACTTAAACTGCCGCGAAGGACTACCTATCCATGAAATTATTGCTTTCCTTATTACATATAAATATTTTATTTTTATTGGTAATTATAGAAGCTAGAGCTTGCGCTTTGCCCGACAGTTCGGTCATTTATTTTAAGCTTTTTAGTACTCAGACCTTTTTGCCTGTCTTAAAAAAAGATTTTCAAGGGGGCAAGATGGTAATTAAAAATGATTATTTTAAAAAACTATTAGAGAATTCAAAATTAGATACAAGTGAACCTTTTTTTGAAAATATAAGGATGACTGTAAATTTTGATAAGCAAATTTACTATATAAACGATCAAGGAGACATTCAACTTAAAAATTCAGTAATTGGAAAACTTGATAAAGAGACTAGAGGTTACTTAGACAAAGGTTATGATCTTTATGAATGGAAAACTTGTCGGCCTATGAATGAAGTTCTTACAAAAATGCTTGAAGAACATAATAAACATGTAGAAAAATTGTTTAAAGAACAAAACCGTAACGCGCAATAGTGCCGTAGGATTCTCAGCAAATATTCTAACCGCAAAGCCGGGGTCACGCAAAGCCCAAAGCCGGGGTCAGGCCTTACATTTGACATATCTATCATACTGCCTTACTAATTTGTTAGTTTAATTTCGAATCGGATATACAGATGGCGAGGCCTTTAAGAATTGAGTTTGCCGGGGCGTTATATCATGTAACTGCGCGAGGTAATGCTCGGGAAGATATCTATCGAGATGATGCTAATCGTCAGCAGTTTTTGATGTTGCTACAGAATACGGTCAATCGCTATGACTGGTATTGCCACGCTTATTGCCTAATGGACAATCACTATCATTTGTTGATTGAAACCAATACGCCAACCTTGTCCAAAGGCATGAAGTTTCTCAATGGCACTTATACGCAATATTTCAATCGTCAACATCAACGTGTAGGCCATGTATTTCAAGGCCGATTCAAAGCCATACTGGTGCAGAAAGATTCCCACTTGCTGGAATTGGCACGCTACATCGCCTTGAATCCGGTGCGTGCTCAAATGGTGCATAATGCAGCAGAGTGGCGGTGGAGCAGCTATCGTGCAACGGCTGGATACGATGACAACGACACCTGTTTAACCACCGAATGGATACTCGCCGGGTTTGCCAAAACAAAAATCGTCGCACAGCAACGCTATCGCGAGTTTGTTCAAGAAGGCAAAGGACAGTCTTCACCTTGGCAACAGTTGAAAAATCAGATTTTTCTGGGTGACGATGGTTTTGTAAACAACATGCAATGCAAGCTTAACCCAGAGCAATCGCTTAAAGATATTCCCAAAAAGCAAAAACAAGCTCCTGTAAAACCATTGAGTTATTATGCTGAGCGATATAAAACCCGTGACGAATGTATGACCCAAGCGTATTGGAGTGGACACTATACACTTGACACTTGCCCAAGTGGGCGAATATTTTGGCGTGAGTTACGCCACCGTGAGTCGGGCGGTGAAACAGGCTGAAAAGAAGGGGGGATGTCAAATGTAAGGCCTGACCCCTGGCTCCTATTTATTTAAGAAATGCTTTTAACCCAGGTAAATGTGGTTCATTAGCAAGCACATTACTTCATGAGGTTTCACACTCTAAACCATTGAGTTACACTGAAATGGATGCTTATATACTTGAATATAAAGCTTATGGCAGTCCTATGCCAACGCCTGAACAACTCCAAAAAGATTACCCGAACTTATCACCTGAACAAATACAATACTATAACAATCAGCGCGAAGCGGTCTTGAAACAATGAAAATTATTCTTATAGTATTTTTATTTTTAATAACAAATAACGCGTATTCTAAATACCCTAATGAATCTTTCCAGCATGTAATGAATCGCGTTGTAACGCAAACGGATACCATTTTTATAGGAAAGATTTTAAATAAAAAGGAGATTGAACGAGGGCTTATCGTTGGTAATGGAGCAAAATTTATAAGTATTTTAGAAGTCGAAGTCTTAAGAAAATACAGAGGACATGTACGCAAAAATGAAAAACGCTTAGTCTGTACTTGGTTTGATAATACAGAACATATGTTTAATTTCAAAGTCGGCCAAGAGCTAACTTTTTTTGGCGTCGATACTGGTTTAAATATTCAGTTACCAAGTACTTATGGTTATATTAGAAATTCAACCGGTATAAAGAAAGAACTTTCTAATGCCTTGAAATTACGAAGCAAACCTAATAAAGATAGAAACTTGATATTTGAGATTGTTGATTCAGGCGATAATGTAACTAGAAATGCCTGTAATGAGCCAGATGTATGAGGGCATTGACGCTTAGATATGTTTATGACTACTAATAACTGGGGCGTTGGGATAGTGAGAAAATGGGAATGGAGCCCGAAAAATTTGGCCTTAGTTTGAGGTGTGGTGATGAACATACAGAGTATCGGGCTCCGCCATTATTTCCCCAATGGAATCAATGCGGTCGGTGTCGTTGATTTCTGCCCCCATTGATTCCCACGGACGCTTTAACTCAATGAAGCGCAACCTTTTGTATACTCTTGGTTTTACCGACCACTTTAATGTCGGTTTTGGGTTTATGAAAATTGTTACTTTTAGCCGGGAGCTTGCTGACAGGTTTTATACTGGCTTTGGCCTGTTTGATAGTTTTAGGCGGAAGCTTGCTCTTGTTAATGGGTTTAATGCTGGTCTTGACCCGAGTGACAGTTTTAGGCCGAACCGTGTTAACGCCTCTGATATTGGTCTTGATTCGACTGATATTCTTGTGCTTAGGCGTATAGCTGACCTGATTAGAGGTTGGTATTGAATGCGTAGCGGCTCCATTGCCGCAATCAAGTTGGTAGGGCGGGGTGCCTGCTGAGCTTGTAGGCATGGTATTGATGTTTCTCGCTGAATCGACGTTGGCTAAATTAGCGAAACTGGCATCCATTTTTTGCATCATTAACTGATAGCGTTCTTTGCTGGTCATGCCGCCCATCACCACGCCGATCAGGTGTTTGCCGTTTTGATGCGCCGCGCCGATCAGGTTGAAACCGGAGCCACAGGTGAATCCTGTTTTCATGCCCTCCGCGCCGGGATAACTGGCTGTAAACTTGTTGATGCCGCGCAGCTCTGTCCCTTTGTAATTAAAGCTGTGCGCAGAAAAGTAATGATAATACTCGGGAAAATTGCGCTGTGCTTTCCATGCCAAAACGGCCATATCTCTGGGCGTAGTCACTTGCCAGTTGTTGGGAAGGCCGGTCGCGTTCATGAAATGCGTGTTGTACATGCCCAATGAATCCGCTTTTTCCGTCATATTAACGGCAAAATTCTCTTCCGTGTCCCCCAGATGTTCCGCAAGAACAACAGAGGCGTCATTCGCAGAACGGGTAATAATGGCTAAAATAGCGTCTTCGACGGTTAAATGTTCGCCGCGTCTCAAACCCAGTTTGCTGTTGGGTTGCTGTGACGCGCGAGTTGATGCGGTTAAGGTGTCGTGCAGATGAATTTGACCCGCTTTCAACGCGTCGAATGTCATGTACAGTGTCATCAGTTTTGTGAGCGAGGCGGGATACCATGACTGAGTTGCTTCTACTTCATGTAAGACGTTGCCGTTATCTGCGTCGATAATGATGGCTGCATGGCGACCATAACTGACTTCGGACACTGCAAACAGCCATACGGCATTTAAAATAAGTAGCGTTAGTTTAACTTTAGTCATTTAAAACTGTTCTCAAAAAAAATCGATAATCAAAAGCACGAGTGCCGGTTTTATTCGCTTAACCCTGATTGTCCGAGCGCCAAAAAAAGGCGCTTTCGGCGACACGGTCACGCTACGTATCATTTAGTGCCTCGCTCTGTGTTGAACAGATCCTGTGCACTGTAAATTTCAAAAAGCGGCGATTATAAACCCCGTTGTTTGTAATGCGTAATCATATTTTATGGGCTGCAGGATGTGCCAAAGAACCAGGCGTATGGCTAAGTGGTGCGCTTTGCTTGGTCGGCTCATCCTGCGCACTAAAACCTTAAGCAAGTATAAGGCGGCTCTCCCTGGCAAACTCCCCAGAAATTGCCGAAGTCGCCTTCTTCGCCAGGTTTCCAGTTTTCTGAAAACGCTTCAAATACTACGCCCGACCAGCCCTTTTCGGCTAGTTTTTTGAAGGTCGATTTAACGACCAGGGCTTGATTCTTCTTGCCGGCAACGCCGCAACGCTGCTGGGTGAACTTATTGGTTTCAATGCCGCCTTCGGGGCCGTTCGGCCAGCCGAATTCAGTCAGGATTATTTCTTTACCGGGATAAGTCCGGCGTAGTTGTTCAATTCGCGCAATATGAAAATCAGCCGCTTTGTTTGCCGGAGTGCAGGGAAGAACGTCGGAATGCTTGTTTTCCCACCACGGGAAAACATTGATGCCTATCCAATCGACTTGCGCGCCGAAATTGGTTATGTGACAGGGTGATACGCGGTTGCACCACTCCCACCAGGTATCGATTGTGGTGATCGGCTGGACCACGCCTGCTTCGCGCAGGGCGCTTATGCAACGGCTGATTTCGCCGTCAAAGGCATAGTTGTGACGGGTTCTGACTTCGGAGCCGCAGCTCAGTTTTATGATGGTTTTTGGATAGGCTTTTGCGACCTCAATGCCTGCGGTTATGGAGCGCGAATTGACGGCGATGTCGTCATCCAGCCAGATGATCGCAATGACTTTGATATGCCGGGCCTCGGCGGCGGCGAAGGTGTATTCCAGGCCATTCATGACGCCATAGGTCATGATGCAGCGGAACGGGGTTTCTTTGATTAATTTGTCCAATAGTTGATCAATTAACTCTTTGGACGGATGTGCGCCGTAATCGGGGTTGAGCTTGCCCACGTAGGGGCTAAAGGCGGCACACTGCAATGCGCTGGGCTTAGCCGGCTTTGTTGCTTTTTCTCGTGCCGATGCGTTTTGGCAAACAACTAACATCATGGAAATGACGATGAATGATAATAACTGTTTCATAAAACCCTCGACAGCAATGATTAGGTGGAGCGAAAAGTAGGCCGTGCCGTACGCGCCAAAGGATTGGAAAATTATTTCGGCAGCGGAAAAGGCGCGCACGGCACGCCCTGGCTATTCTTACCGTTTATTTCTTATAACAAAAAACGGAATAACGCAGCCTATCAACGCACAAATAATCAACACCGCCCAAGCCGTTTGATTCCAATCTACCGGATAAATATCGGCTTTGACCGGCTTGCTGATGCCGGGAATGCTGGGTAAATCGCCATCGCCGCCATCGACTTTTAATTGCGCCTTCATGCCTTTTTCCATGTGTTGCGCCAATTCGCAATGCACAAGATAGGTTTTTTTCTGGCTGGGCACAATCAATGAGGCCTTTAATTCGCCTTGTCCGTAGAGTTCCAGGTGAAACATGCCTTGAGGGTATATATAGCCCGGCAAGCCGTGAATCATTAACTGATGACGGATCTGGTCATCATTGATGAAGGTGATGTTGATCCGGGAGCAGGGCTTGACATCCCATTCCTGATTGTCGAACGCAAACATTTTGCCGGGGAATTTCAGCGCGTGTTTCTGACCGGCATGAATGGTGATGTTGACGTCGCCGGAGATCTTCGGGCAGTCCTTGGGCAGATTGTCGCTGTTGGCATTCATGATCATGCCTTTTTCGTCCATCATCATGCTGCCGTGATGCATCATTGCCATGGTCTCATCCCCAAGTGCCGCGTGGGAATACAGGCCCAGCATTATCAGGAGTGTCACTAAACATTTCATAGCTTTTGTTTCCGTTTATAAACCAGCGCCACAAGAATGATCAACCCTATGGCTAATCCGGCTGCCAAGCCAAAAGCGACGATGCGAACATAGTCGGGTGCAATTAATCCGGCTTCGCCCAGTAATGGCGCAAAGTCACCTTCACCCCAAACCGCCTGTTTTTTGGCATAGTAATCTTTGTTGAATACCTGGTCGAGCAAGGCATCATGCATTTTCGGCATGCCTTGCTCGTCAAGCAATGGCTTGTAGGCGAGGATGGCCATGTTGCCGCCCGGTTCCATGCCGTCGGTGGTGGTGCCGGTCGGCACATGGTCGTGAAACATCCACAGGCCGGGGCCGTAGCTGTCCAAGCCGTTGTTTTGGGTGCGCAGACGCAAATCAAGTCGTTGCGCGGGAGCGATGTCGAATACGTCCCGCGTGATCTGCAACCCGGCTGACTGTTCAACGCCGTCATAAGCGGTGATGGTGGCCTTATGACCGTGAATATGCAGCGCTACCAAAGAGCGTTGGGCGTTGGCGACATGCAGTTTTATATCTTCATTGTCATTGGCGACGATCACCGCGTCCCGTAGCGTGTAAGGGAAGGAATGGCCGTTCAGCATGAAGTAGTTTTCAAACGATTCGGTCATGTTGTATTCACGGCTCATCCGGTGTGCGATAAGCCTTGGATCATTAGCATTTTGTATGATTTTTGCCAGCTTTTTATCGATGGACTGATAATACAAATCGTATTCCTGGCTATAGGATTTTTGCACCGCAACCGAAGGATGACGCACTTGCCCCGCACCGATATTAAAGGTCTGTACCCAGTTATTCGGCTGATTTTCTTCGACGATAAACATGCCGTTCAAGCCCATCATGTAATGCTGGGCGGTTTGGACGTGGCAATGATAAAACATGGTTCCGGCATGTCTGGGCTGGATTTCATAGGTGTGGCTTTTGCCGGGGAACACCGGATGTTCTTCCATGCCGTCATTATCGTCACCGGCAGCAGTTACCCAGGAATGATCAACACCATGAAGATGGATGGTATGCGGTAAATAATGGGTGTTTTCCAGCGTGATATAAACTTTGTCGCCTTGTTCAACCCGAATCACCGGCGATGGCGCACGCAGCAGCGGATTGGCGACCAGCGAGTTGAAGTTCTTAAGCGCCATGCCGCTGGATTTTGGCGCGAATACCCAAAGTCCCGGCTGGATGCCGGGAGCAATGTCGTAAGTGTTAATCAGGAAATCGCCGTCGGGACTCGCACCATTTAGCTCCGCGACTTCCAGTTTGATACGGATGACGTCGGGATCGCCGTCGCCGTCCAGGTCATCGGTCATGGTCAAGGCGTCCTGAGCCAGATGCGTCTGCATCAAGGTCTGCATCGACACATTGTTGGCGCCTTTGACGGCAACGGCAATGTCGTAAGGATTGTCCGGTTCGCATGACGGCGCTTCATTAATTTTCACACCATCGATAACTTGCGCCTGCCGCCATTCGGGATGTTCGTTAGAGCAAGGCTTTTCTACCGCGACGGTTTCTCCAGATCGGTTATAAACGGTCGCAGGCGGCGTAATATCGGCTTTCTGCAACATGGCCGGTGCGAAATAAACGGCAACGGCGACTAATGCAGCGATGATAAAGAGCATTAATAAAAGGAGGGGTTTTTTGGACATATAACGACAGAGAATTTCTACAAAGTGTAGCTATTGTAAATGGCTGCCAAGTTAAAACCTAGGCGCATTTTTAAATGCTTTTATTATGCGAAGGCCGACGATGAATGAGGTAAACATAACGAGGTATCCGTATGCTTCATCCTGCTCTGGACGTTGGCTGTTATTTAAATAACACCGCCAGACAGTATACTTGCTATAATTCGGCCAAATTTTAATGGTTCTCAAGGTGGCTGTTCCTCGCGATACATAAGCTAGAGCGCCAAACCTTTTCGATCTTTACCTATACAAATCTTTACTTGGTATTAATGCATGTCTAATTCGAACTCGTACAACCCCGATCTTGATTGGACCCAGGTAAGGGAAACGTCAAAAATGCTTATTTTATCGGCTATTCAAGTAGAAGATATGCTGAATGAAGCGGATTTGTCGGTCAATACGCTGACAGAATCGTTTACTTCCATCGTTGAACATATGCAGGCTATTAATACGCATTTGCTTGCCCTTGATTCTTGTAAAGTTAGGGACGAGGCAATCGTTTGCTGTTCGGAAACAACCGACAAAATTCAGGCGTCTATTATCGCATTCCAGTTTTATGATCGGATGCAGCAATGTTTGCAGCATGTCACTTCAAATCTAAAGGGCTTATCCGAACTGGTGGAAAGTCCTAATCGACTTTATAATCCGGACGAATGGCGGCAATTTCAGAGTCAAATCCGCTCACGGTATACAATGGAGTCTGAAAAACTGATGTTCGATGCCATTGTACAAGGCAAGTCTGTCAATCAAGCGCTTGCGATAAAAAATGCGCATCAGGAAGAAGATCAGTCCGACAATATAGAGCTTTTTTAATACACGATGTCACTCAAACGATTAGTTATAATTTGCACACTGCCGTCTTTTCTTGCCGGTTGCGCCGAGTTCTATGGTTCACAGCCTCCTGCTCCAGTGTACGGCGGCCAACCGAAGAGTCAAAAGCCTTCAGTCGGCTCGCAAAAAAAAGCCAGGCCGCCTAGCGCTGCATCTAAAGAAATTGTTAAAACGCAGCCGCTTAAAGACTTCTCGGCAATAAAGTCCGAACCATTGGCTCCCCCGCCGCTGCCGCCCTCAGAGCCGACACCTACGGAGCCTGTTACGTTAGAAGCGCTGGAACCGTCATCGCCACCCCCTCCGCCTCCTTCGGAATTAACGCCGTTCCAACCGATAGAGGCGACCGTTCCGTTGTCGCCCGTCGTAGGCGCTCTAGTTTCAGCGGCCAATCAAAACAGTAAAGCCGGAGATCTTGATTCGGCGGCGGCTTCCATTGAACGTGCCATCAGAATTGAGCCAAGAAATGCGACCTTGTTTTATAAGTTGGCGTTATTAAGGCTGCAACAGTCAAAGCCCCGTTTGGCGGAAGATCTGGCAAAAAAATCCGCGTTACTGGCTTCTACAGATAATACGTTGAAAAAACACTGCTGGTTATTGATAGCCCACGCCAGGGAAATGCAACAGGATTTTCCCGGAGCAAAGGAAGCGCGAGCAAAGGCTGATAGTTTTTAGTGGTTTTTTGCTATAAACAGCGTTTTGGTTTTTTCCCGAACTGCACGAATAATTTTTACATTCAAAGAAAAACTATTTTTCGATAGGGTAGGGGCGGTATCTAATAGCGCCCCTGGCTGTTCACAGGGTCATAGCTATTCAAAAAAGCCTCGGCGGATATAAACTTATCCTGTTGATTCAACCTTAAACGCATTGAGAATTCATCGTCAGCCAGGTGTCGAGCTATTAACGCTCATCAGATTTTCTCGGTGGGTAAAGTGAAATAAAAAGTGGTACCTTTTCCGGCTTTGCTATTGAAATTCAAAGTACCTTCATGGGCTTCGACAAGTGAGCGAGTGATGGATAGCCCCATGCCCATACCGTCTGCCTTGGTGGTATAAAAAGGCGTCAATATTTTTTGTTTTTGGTCTTCATCAATTCCAGCGCCATTGTCCTTTACCTTGACCTGTATGTCATTATTGAGTGTCAATCGACTAGAGATGGTTAATTGGCGCTGCTGTTTTTCCGGTAAGTTTTTTAAGGCATCAACACTGTTTCGGATCAGGTTGATGATGACCTGTTCAATTTGTATCTGATCGACATGAACAGGCGGCAGATTATTTTTCAGCTCAAATGTTAGCTTTATGTTGTTTTGTTTAAGCTCACCAACACACAGACCGGCACATTCATGAATCAAATTATTAACGTCGGCGACTGAGCGCTTTTGTGCATGAGATTTGACAAATTCCCTCATACGATGAATTATCCGTCCTGCTCTTAAAGCCTGTTGCTGTGTCTTGTCTAAGATCTCGGTGAGCCTTGCCAGATCAGGGGGTTCAATGTTAATAAGGTTCAAACTGACTTGCGTATAGCTGGAAATCGCGGACAGCGGCTGATTGACTTCATGAGCAATACCTGAGGCCATTTCCCCCATCAGTCCAAGACGAGTAACATGGGCGAGTTCGTTCAGATGTTTCTTGTCTTTCTGTTCCCGTTGCTTGCGCGAACTCACATCACGCACAATATGGGTAAAATAATGTTCATTATCGATTGAATACTCCGCTGTGGACATATCTAAAGACACCAAAGAACCATTTTTGTGAATGCCATCAATCTCCTGAATTTGACTGACAGGTTGTGCTGCATGGAGCAAGCTACAACAAATCGTTTCTCTTGGTGATGATTGTATGAGTTTGTTAATGCTGCAACCAATGAGCTCTTCCGGGTTATAGCCAAAAATAGCGTCTACTGCGGCATTAGCGGATATGATGATGTTGAACATATCAATGGTGATAATACCTTCCACTGACGCATTAAAAATTGAGTTGAGCTTGGCCTCCCGTTCCATTAATTGGTGCTTGGAGCGGCGGAGTTCTTCAATTTTTCTCATTAAGCTCAGATTACTTGCAGTCAGTTCGTTGGTTTGTCTGTGAACTTTTTTCTTCAGTTTTTCATTAAGACAAGTGATGGTTTCTTCTGCCTGCTTGCGTTCAGTAATATCCTGAATGGTACCTACCAGTTGCACGGGATTGTCGGCTTTGTCGTATTCGATGTAGCCATGAGCGATCACCCAGCGTGTTTTGTCATCGTTTGGGTGGGTAATGACATACTCCATCGAAAACCGTTCGTGGTTACGAATGACGTCCTGATAGTGATCAAGCACACGTTGACGGTGTTCGGGATGAATCAATGTTGCCCAATTGGGAATATCCCGATCAAAGTTCGCGTCGATGCCGAAAATCTGATCGAGCAGGGGCGAACTCTCCCAGAGACCGGTCGCCAGGTCAATCGCGTAGTAGCCTATTCCTGCCGTCTCATGCGCCAAGCGTAAAAGTTTTTCGTTACGACCGGCTTTTTTATTTTTTCGTTTTAGCGCTCTATAGGAAGCCAATAGCGTTAAGGTACTAATGCCGGTTAATAGGGTAATGGTCACGGCAATTCTGATATATTTGAGCAGCTTTTCCTTGTCGGCTTTGGGGTCGGGATCGTAGCTGAAATTTTGCAAAAAATTATCGTTTTCAACCATGCCCGCCTTGATGAAGGTCTCCGCCATGTGCCGCCAGCGCCAGGGATTCATGTGTCCCAGATCGATCACATCCGGTACTATTAATGGGCGTATTGCGTCGGCTTCAAAGTTAAGATGATCTCTGGATTTGTTGACTTTGTATTTGTTGAGCAATAAGTCAATGATTTCTTGCGGGTGATCCATTGCGTAAT
>Ga0208510_100231_pt1 | contig 24060 bp, 22 predicted proteins | sample LakWasMet33_HOW6_2_FD_183875 | JGI IMG/M metagenome (GOLD analysis project Ga0208510, IMG submission 183875) | Freshwater sediment methanotrophic microbial communities from Lake Washington under simulated oxygen tension - Sediment Metagenome... | ecosystem: Environmental > Aquatic > Freshwater >...
GGCCTATTGGGCCGAGCGCATTGCCCTGTGGTCGAAGCAGGGTAAGGACGTGCATGTTTATTTCGATAATGACGCCGAATGCGCCGCGCCTTTTAATGCCTTGGCCTTGCGGGCGATATTGAAAATTTCATAGGATAGTAGCGCTATAGTTATCCAGATAAACTTTGTAGGGTACGCTGCGCGTACCTTTATTTAAATTTTGTGGCGATTAAAATGGTACGCACAGCGTACCCTACATGGCTGATAAATTTAAGTTATCGAAGCTTGAACAATAGTAACAAGTTTATTTGCTTCGTATTGAGTTACCTTATGTGGCGTAATTGTTACCCCGGTTTCAAAAACAGCTTCCATTTCATCAGCCATATTTGCTCCACCCTTGTGGAAAATTAAAGCTTTTTTATTAAGGGAAGCTGACACTTCAAGGATCCATATAGTTGGATTTTCAGCGTCTAATGGATGATCTGATTTTTTTCTATCCCATTTTCCAATACCATCACAACAGGCGTGCCATGCTGCAATTTTTGGGCAAAACGTCGTGGAAAACTGGCGCTTGGTTGTAAATGATTGATTTGGAGATGGTGTGTCACCTCCATGAAACAAAACTTGCCCGCAACTTAAGTAAAGTCCACGATTTTCTATCTCAGAATTAACAGAATCGACATCTCCTCGACTTGTTTGCTGATATTTTTTACTGTGGGGTATCTCTTTGAAAGTTGTTAATAATTTGTTGTTTTTTGCTGATTTTCTAGCAGCGTCAAAAGCTTCTCGGTACTTAGAGATAATACCAGACCCGGTGTAATTATCTAATGCGTGAATAACTAGCTCGTAAGGATTTTGTATTGTTTTTCGTTGTGGTGGGTGTGTATGAAACCCTAGTCTTATGGTGGCATTGTACTGGTCAACATCGAATTGGTTTTCTGGATCATCTGATATTGGGTAAGGATAAAAAAGAGGAAATTGCTGATACATAGTTGAGCTTAGAATTGCATAACGTTACGGTAAGGGGCGCGCCGCTCTGAGAGCTTAAACGAAGCCGCCGAACCTTGATTAAAAAAAGAAGAAAGTAAAGGGTCAGGCCTTACATTTGACATTATCTACCCTCTTTCCATCTGTTTCACTGCCCGGCTCACGGTGGCGTAACTCACGCCAAAATATTCACCCACTTGGGCAAGTGTATAGTGGCCGCTCCAATACGCTTGGGTCATGCTTTCATCGCGAGTAGTATATCGCTCAGCAAAATAACTCAATGGTTTTACGGAAGCCTGTTTTTGCTTTTTGGGGATGTCTTTAAGCGATTGCTCGGGATTAAGCTTGCATTGCATATTATTTACAAAATCATCATCGCCCAGAAAAATCTGGTTTTTCAACTGTTGCCAAGGTGAAGGTTGTCCTTTGCCTTCTTGAACAAAATTGCGATAGCGTTGCTGCGCGATGTCTTTCGTTTCGGCAAATCCCGCTAGTATCCATTCTGTAGTTAAACAAGCATGGCTTTCATCGTATCCGGCCGTTGCACGATAACTACTCCACCGCCACTCAGTTGCGCTATGCACCATATGAGCACGCACCGGATTCAAGGCAATGTAATGCGCCAATTCCAGCAAGTGGGAGTCTTTCTGAAGCAGTATGGCTTTGAATCGACCTTGAAATATGTGGCCGACACGTTGATGCTGTCGATTGAAATATTGCGTGTAAGTGCCATTGAGGAACTTCATGCCTTTGGACAAAGTTGGCGTATTGGTTTCAATCAGCAAATGATAGTGATTGTCCATCAGGCAATATGCGTGGCAATACCAATCGTAGCGATTGACCGTATTCTGCAACAACATCAAAAACTGCTGACGATTAGCATCATCACGATAGATGTCTTCCCGAGCGTTACCTCGCGCAGTCACATGATACAGCGCCCCGGCAAACTCAATTCTTAAAGGCCTCGCCATCTGTATATCCAATATAAAATTAAGCTGAGCGAATGTTAAAATAACATGCGACGCGTGTCAAATGTAAGGCCTGACCCCGTATTTTCCGGGTTGAATGTCGGGTTAGGCAGACTTCTTAAGGATTTGTTTTATTCTTTCGTCAAGCTGACCTATTTGCTCGCTGTATTGCTTGATAGGCTTTGGGTTCAATTCGGTAAGCGCAATTCTGATATTTTCTACTACTTCCTTTGCCGCCTCAGTATATTCAACGATGTCATGAGAGAGTTGCTCTGCACCCTTAATCTTTTCATGATCGGCCAATCCAGCTACTTTCCTGCCAATCTCTGTATTTCCAACCATGGGAAGGTCAGCCACCAGCTTTACCGTATTTCTTATCTGCGTTATCGCTGGCCCCACCTTGTCGGCATGTTTAAACGCGAGAGATTGCAAATGTGAGCTTAGCTCAGTTAGTTGAATAGCCGAATCTTGAATCGAATTTAGTAACTCCTCATTTTCTTTTACGCTGTCTTTAAATTCTTTAATTTTCTTTAAATCGACGAAGTAGATTCTGAATAATATTGAAAGAATAACAATCGCTCCGACAAATGCACAGACGTATGAAATTATTCCAGGGCCAGAAGCAACTGCCGTTAATAGCAGTAATGTTCCAACCAAAATAAGTGCCAGCACCATGCCACCGACTCTGTATCCTTCAATAATCGGATCAAGAACAGAAGATCCCAATGACTTTTTCTTTACTTCATCATTCATGTTACCTCCTAAATACTTGCCTAACGTAGAGCTAACCGGGCGCGGCACGGAAAGCTGAAAAATAAAACCGCATTGTAACCGCGCTCCGGTTGAGCGCCATGTTATGCCAAAAGTAGCACCCAATAACTAGCGCATATTCAATTGCCGGATTTTTTACTTGAATTTCCGCCACTGTGCTTTTTGATGATACTACTTATTTCAGCATCAAGCTTTGTTTGCTCACGTACTAATTTTGCTTCACGAGCTCTTGCCTCTTTGGCTCCTTGTGGGTCAAAACGTCCTCCGATCCAATTAGCGGGATTTTCTTCAGGGAAATCCTCAAAATAATCTGACCAATCGCCCATATTTGCCTCCATTTTAAAAGTGCATTCACCTGTAATTTCTTACAGCATAACGTAGAGCTAACCGGGCGCGGCCCGGAAAGCTGAAAAATAAAACCGCATTGAAACCGCGCTCCGGTTGAGCGCCATGTTAGGCTTTGAAGTTAAGTGTTTTAGGTTTCGCTCTACCTATCCTATCGTGTTAACTTATCTGTAGTCATCAATTCAATAGAAGCGTTAGCCGTCTTATCGTGTGATACAAGTAGACGTGACACCCCTGTTGCCGCGAGAAACATTAAGGCGACTGCAAACAGAATGCCCGCAATATTCAGATATATGTAAGTGTATGTAACAAGCTTTTCATAATCCATACAATTGCCGTATATAAGGGATTTGACAAAGCTTTTTTTTGCGCAAATTACAGCAATATAATTTGTGTAGATTCCAAAGCCAGCTAGGCTGAAAGCAATGAGCAAGAAAGCCCAGCATATTGCTAAAAGGAGCTTTTCGAAGCTAAGAGCTTGGTCTAACGGAAGAATTTTATCTGCGAAACTTACGGTAACAACTAACGCTCCCGCATTCAATGTCAAAAATTGCTTTGAAATATCCTTAATTTCCTGGTATCTAAATTGAACCATTTCTTCAGACGTGGACATTGAAGATTGCACGCTCATTGATTGTTCTTTGTCATACATATAATGAACCTCCTGAAAGCTAGTACGTCTAACGTAAAGCTAACCGGGCGCGGCGCGGAAAGCAGAAAAAACAAAACCGCATTATGCCCGCGCTCCGGTTGAGCGCCATGTTAGGCATGGAAGTCTGCCACTTGAATGGAGTCGCATTTAAAACTACCGCCCATCCCATAACAAGACTCCATCGTAATTGTGAATGGCCCAGCGCCTTCAATTGAAATTTCATCTATGATATTTTCAGAAAGAAGATCACTGAGAGAGACCTCGGTTACACCGCTAAATTGAAAAGTAATGTGAGCACTCTTGCCTAGATCAGTATCTATATAAAAAATACTTAGCCCAATAAAGCCTGAGCTATTGTAGGAAAAACTTTCAATTTTCGCATCGCAAAACTCTGGCCAATAACCAAAGTAGGATGAAACCTTCTCTGCGCTCTCGATCATGAATGCCTAACGTAAAGCTAACCGGGCGCGGCATGGAAAGCTGAAAAAACAAAACCGCATTATAACCGCGCTCCGGTTGAGCGCCATGTTAGGGGTTGCCAAAAATGAGTTTGAATATTTCATCTTTACTGGCGACGAGTGCTGCGACGGTAGCGATAGTTGCAGCATACATGGCATACCGAGCGGCACGCCAAGCAGCAGCGGCTTGTTCGCTGGCAATTAAGTTTGCCTCCTTAGCAATATCAAGAGTTTCAGCTTCTCGCGCAATGCGGTCAGCAACTACTTTAGCGGAGAGTTCTTGTTCTTTTAGCTTTAGCCATACATTGCCTTCAACTACAAATGCATCATCTGCTGGAAGTGATGCTATTTTGATACGAACGGCATGTTCGCCAAGTCTGGAGAATTCTTCTGCCATAAATAGCTCTTCACCGTATCGCAGATCATCAGCATTGCGCAGGAAGAAGCCATCATGATGCTCTGGATTTGTAGATTTAACTCTAATAGTGGGGATACGGCTCATAGTAAAACCTCTAACGTAGAGCTAACCGGGCGCGGCCCGGAAAGCTGAAAAACAGAACCGCATTATAACCGCGCTCCGGTTGAGCGCCATGTTAGGTTTTGGATAAAAATACTCGAACCCAAGGCACACATAAATATTGACTCCATTACTTAGATAATGCCCGGCTTAACACAAGGATGCTTTGGTATAAGGCATCGAAAGGGAACGGCAGTTCACGAATAAGGTCGTCTGCGGTTAATGGCTTTCTGCTTGCAGATTCGATGATCTCTTTGAGCTGGGCCACATTTGGGTTTGCATCTATCTCTTCGTTAAGTGCTGCGAGTTTCTGCGCCGCCTCATTTGCTTTTCTAAGATGGTCTTTTAATGGGCTGTTTCGCTCGACTTCTTCAAGAACTTGGCGTTCGTAGTGTGCGTACTGCTCCTTTAGGAAAAGAGCCAAGCTCGCTTTTTTAACTAACAGCTCCATCTCCCGCTTTTTTATTTCCAACCCTCCGATTTCTTCCTTTGTCTTCGAGCGTGCAGCTTCCAAAACCTGAAGCTGACCAGCTGTTTCGGCCATGGACTTCAGTGCATCTAGTTCGATGGCTTGAACATCGGACTTCGAAATCGCAGGTCTTGTTAGTGCGAATAAACCGGCAACTGACGCAAGTCCGCCAACAATTCCAGCGTAGGCGAAGTAATCGCCTTTGTTTATCCATTCAAAAGAAACGGCTACCCATCCACCGAGAAAGTAGATAATGCACAGGAGAATGGCTACAGCAAAGATTTTGCGCATGATATGCCTTTATAAAACCTAACGTTAAGTAGACACCTTTTAAGGTGTATATTAAATTTAAATTGCCAGAGTACAGCGGCGTATAACGCCACCCCGAAAATCCGTTAGGCCAGATGCTATAACAATAGCAATATTGATAGCAACCTTTATTACGCAAAATGAAAATACACCGCAATAGAATGACGGGATTGGATTCTAAGTTTTGCATAACTAATCTTGTATTCTTAAAAACTCACGTTTGCAAGGGATTTACCTTCGGGCGATTCGGTAAGTCCTCAGCCATTCCCGGCTCTTGCGCCTTTTGACCAGGGCGATAGCCGGAATAGACATAAACGGGGATATCAATATCCATTAAACTGCTCTCTATCAGCGGCCATACGTCATCCCAGTCCAAATCACCCGATCCTGTTGCAAGTTTCGGCATGGCAATTGAGGTGATTTTCTCTTTTAAGATAATATTAACCAAGGCCTCTAAAGCATGCTTAATATTCCCGAGTGTGGCTTTGCCAAGACGATAATCATGGCTATCAATAGCATCCTGAATAATCAGATTAACAATACGAATATTATTTGTTCCGACCCAGAGCCAAGCTTCGCCGGGCCTGGTATTGTGTTGATGGCACCAGCGATTGAAATCTTTGCACATCTCGGGATATCGACTGTGCAGAGCTAGCGCCAGTCCTTTATCCATCGGATCGTTAATACCCACTCCCTGAACGATGGCGTTGGCTTTGCTTAGTAAAATATCGCCTTCAACCTTGTAAATCATAGCGTTCTCCTTTTACCGTTTTAATCGTCAATTAAGTTCGCTGAATTTGAATGCATGTACAACGCTGCCAAACAGCCTATGCATCCCGTTTTTGTTTAACTTGCCATTCCTTTATCCGACTGCTCAACCAGTAATAATCATCGCCCACTTTTCCAAATAGAAAGCAATAACCCAATCCCCTATACGCGCAAACGAGTAGTCCAGAAACCCGAATGAGCGCGGCGGTCACTATGCTCATGGTTAACCGGCCAATGGCATTGCGGAAAAACCAACAATTTACTCAACCGTCTTGGTAAATTCACACTTTTGTTTAATCAGCGGCGAGGTTTTCTGATTACCGATCCCGTTGGCAATCAGGGCAATAACGCGATCATCTTGGCCATAGCCCAGATGAGCCTCCAACGGATTGGCAAGATCGCTGATGCCAAAGGCATCCATGATTTTGGCTATATTAATATTTACATTGGTGATACGGGCGCATAGCCTGGAATCCAGGTATTTTTCGCTAAATCCGGGAGGTATCCCATAACTTAACAAGTCATTGGGGTCACTGAAGGCAACAATTGAAGTTTCACTAACCATACGCTTGTTGTAATCCGCGCCCTTAGGATCACAATACTTCGCGTTCTGTCCGGTCACTTCGGGAAGCTCTCTGCCCAATTGCAGCATCGGAAGCTGGTTGGATAGCATAAAAATGGGGATGTGCTTGCTCTGAAATGCCTCAATCGATTTGGCAGATACGCCTATTTTACGACTAGGATCGGTATATTTCGTCGGATCTGCCAGCATACGAGCAATACGGTGCAAGCCGTCAATCGTAATACGACTGCCCAAGCTATGAGAAATCAGAACATAATCATCATTCGCGATATGCTCGATACTGGAATCATCCAAGCCGTTGCAAGCATGTTGCCCGCTTCCGGGAAGGTCTGCCCAATCGCCGCTAGCCATCCAGCAGAATGACTGTCCGAACGCTGCCAGAATCGCCTCCCTGCTTTTTCCCAGATAAATAACGGGATCCGGGCCGGTATCATTGCTGAATTTTTTTAGTACGCTGTTGATCCTGGCCCGCCGGAAATCATATTCCCCCGAATTATCGAATGCCAGCAACGCTTTTTCTTCACGGGTAATTTCCGACCAGGTGAGCTCGTAAAAGGTAAGCTCTTTGCCGTTTTCCTCGTTAAACAGGTGGGTAACCCGCAAATTGCCAAGATTCTTGCCAGGAACCAACGGGGCGATCAATTTAATATTTTTCTGGTTTTCCGAACGCGCGTTTAAGTTCAGCTGCTTGGCTAATTTTTCCAAAAATTGGGTGGTATACCCCGGTATGTGATCGCCCACGCCATGAACAAACAGCACCTTGGTTTTCCCTTTGCTTTGGGTCAGACCGGCATCAATGCCGGAAAAAGGCTCTCCCCAAACTTGGCACACCCTATTATCTGCGCTTTCTGTTTTTTCCAGAATGGCTTGGGTCACACCTTTGCCAATACTGGTGCACCCCGATAAAAAAATGGCTATTGCGACAAATGAAAACAACCACCCTGCTTTTATAGAGAAACCTTTAGAAAAAATATTCATGGCCTTGTTGTTCCAAGTTTTTTAAAAAGATGCAGGATTTACAGCGTTTTTTTGCTGATTCCCCTGCATCTGCCGTTTCATCTAAGCCATAGACATTGCCGTGTTTTTGCCAATCTTGCCTTTACCTGTCTCGGTACCCTCCTGATTAAGGAGTTTCCGTGCCCGTCGTCCAGGAAGACAAACGTTCCGCGGTTCTTTCGCACCACTTGTCGATGACATTTTCGGCGTCGCCCCATTGCCACTGGAAGCCCGTCGCCATGCTTCCACCGCCGAGGCGCTTATCGGCAACCGCTGCCAGCAAATCTCCCGATACCGAGTCGGTAATTTTTCCTTCCACTTGAGCCCCGCCGACAAACGGGAAGGTGCCGGTCGCCAGATATTTAAGACCGGCCAACAGGTGGACTTGAGGCACGATCATTGAAATGCTGCGCAGCGCAGGTGTAGCCGTTTTGGCATCGGTCATCGCTACCGTCAGCTTCATCACCCCAGGGCCGGCTTGGTCGACAACCTGAAACTTCTTCCCGAGCTGTAGTTTGAGTTGTTGGGAAAAATAGTTGACCAACATTTGCTGATCGGCAGCAGAAACCGACGTTGTGTCTCCTCCCCAGAAAGTGACCGGCTCGATCATGACCTTGTTGTAGTCCGTCCACCGCGCGGATGGGCTGATATAGCGCAAGCTCGCCTGATCTTTTCCACCCGGCGCCAGTTTTCCGCAGACATCGCCAAGCAGGCCGCAATTCAATGCAGCCCGATCAAGCGTTGCTTTCTGCGTCGTAGCGCACGCGCTCAACAGCAAAAGCGCCGAAGCCATAGCCAAAGCTTTCGCGGTACACTTTGCAATATATATATTGTTTGTCATTGTCTTTTCTCCTCATTAAAGAAATTTGAAGTCGATCTACAATTCCGTCGGCAGCCGGTTTACCCCCTGTTAAACAATCATGACATCGGTTAATTCTTGTTTAAATTCATCTTAGCCCTCATTTTCGAAAACGAACATGACGCTGATTACCTACAAAAGGACATCGATCAGGCGCTTAACTAAATCTTCCAGCGAAATCATGGACAGCGCCAACGGCAGCACCGGCAAAAGTGTCACGACAGCGATTCGCAGCACGATAGCCTTGTCGAATGGGAATAAACGCATACCATTTACCACCTCAAAGCTGCCGGCCAGATCGTTCAGCGCTTGAATATCTCCGCTACCGACTAGCGGTTCATCTTGCGGTGCTCCGCCATGCAGCCATTTCCGATCAAATTCACAAACGTAGCGGCTCGCCAGAGCGCCATACTCAAGCAGCCCCTGCCGTCTGGATCGAGCCAGCCGGGGAGCAAACACGCACAGAGGGCCAAGTACGAGCAATAAAAAAAAGACCACCGCGGCTGCGATATCCTGTTTGAAATCAAGTAGTGTCGCGCCCCCATAAAAAATGCGGTTGGCCATCATACCCGTGAGTAAAACGTCCTGAGCCAGCAGAAACGGAATAAAAGCGATGATGCTCTCCTCGAGAAAGCCCAGCCCACCGGCTCGGTCAGGATGGGTCGGCACGAGATGAAGTTCCATTCGTGAAACCTGCCAAAGAAGCCGCGCCCAGATAAAAATACGAAAATACCAGCGCAATAACATGAACTGAAAAACCGGAATGCTGACATAAGCGTACCAAAAACCCGCAGGGGAAAACCGGTGGCGCCCATCCGCCAAAACCAAAAACCAAGTGTCCGCTTCCAGAGCTATTTGACTCGACCATAAATAATGTCCCCCAGTAAACACCATAACGATCAGCAAAACCTCAATCACAACCGAATTGCGCAAGCGCAACGCCGAACTAACAACGGCCTCGAACTGCTGGAACGCTTCGGGAAGAACGAGTCCACGCTCTCCAAATTGCAGGAGAAGCGGCCTGAGTCGTCGGTGAACTACGAGTTCCGCCAACAACATCAAGGGCAAGGCCAGCAGAAACCGGATATGCACATCAATGTCATAAAGAAAGGGGACTTTAATAGCCCCGCGTGAGGACTCGCCCGGCAACAACGAAAGCAACAGCAACGGCAGCCAGGCAATCAAGGCAATGACGACCATTCGGCGCTTGACCAGACCGAACGTATCGTTGACCATCCACGCACGAACGAAAAGATGATAAAGAGGACCGCCCAGTACCAGTGAAAAATCATCGAGTTGTTTGTCGTCATCCGCACCGTTCATAAACTTCCTTTTAGGTTCATGTGTGTTTGCCACAGTTATTGCCCGCTTTTCCAAATGGAAAGCAGCAACCAAATCCCCCCGATAGTCGCAAACGAGTATCCCAGAAACCCGAATGCAGGCAGGCCGAATAATTCCGGCCCGCCTTTTACGGTCATGATAATGGAGGAACCGATAATCAACGCCGCGGTCACTATACCCATGGTTAACCGGCTAATGGCGTTATCCATAGTACTGACATAGTGATCAAGCCGCCGGACGGTAATATCGACCTGAATGGCGCCTTTTCTGGAGGCGCGCAATAGTTTGCGCAGGTCTTTCGGCAGGCTGGATAAAAGATCGGCGATGCTGACCAGGTTGCGCCAGCCTCGTTTGGCGATAGCCTCCGGCCGGTAGCGCTCCATCATGATTTTATGGAGATAGGGAGCGGTAAACACCAGCGTGTTGAACTCAGGATTAAGATGTCTGCCGAGACCGTCCAGGGTAATGTAAGCCTTGACTAACAAGGCGAGATCGGCAGGCAATATCAACTTATGATCCCTTAATATGGCCATCAGATCGCTCATCATGCCGGTGAGGCTTAAATCCTTCAGCGCCAGCGAGCTGTATTGATCGACAAAGGCTTCCAGCTCAATGGTCAGCATTTGTTCATCGGTATAAATATTGTCCGACCAGTCTTCAAGTATCTCGGCGACTTTAGTGGGCAGATGATTGGTCATGCCGTACAACAGGCTGACCACCTGCTCCCGGCGCTCTTCGGTTAAACGGCCGACCATGCCGAAATCGATAAAGGCCAGTTTGTTATCCTCCAGATAAAACACATTGCCCGCATGCGGGTCGGCATGAAAAAAGCCGTCCTCCATGATCATCTTGATGACGGCCTGAGTGCCGCGGTCGGCCAGCAGTTTCCTGTCCAGTCCCGCTTGGTCGACTGCCGCAAGATCCCTGCCCTGAATGCCTTGGATATATTCCTGTACATTGAGCCGTTCGCAGGTCCATTGCCAATAGACGCTCGGAATCCTGATATTGAGGTCATCGGCCAGGTTGACGGCTACCCGTTCCGCGTTTCTGCATTCGGCGGCCAGATCGAGTTCCCGGCGTAATGACTGGTTAAACTGACGCAGGACTTCTTTCGGATGAAACCTTCGAAACTCCGGCGATTCCGATTCGGCAATATCGACAAGGCGATGTAGCAGGCGCAAATCGGCTTCAATGATTTTGCGCAGGCCGGGCCTGCGGATTTTCAAGATAACCGGCGCTCCGTCCTTGAGTACGGCTTTATGTACTTGGGCAATGGATGCGGCGGCAAGCGGTTGTGTCTCGACGTGTGAAAAAAACTCATCAATACGACCGCCAAGATCTTCTTCAAGCTGCGGCAGCAGCTCCTCAAAGGGCATCGGAGGCACCTGGTCCTGAAGCTTTTCAAACTCGGCAATATATTGGGGCGAGAATAAATCAACGCGTGTCGCAAGGATTTGCCCTAACTTAATGAAGGTAGGCCCCAACTCTTCCAATACGCGACGCACGCGTTGCGGCGTATCGAGTTGCACATAGTCTTCCACATGCTGCCAATGCAGCACCCTGCCCGCGCGTTCCAATGCCTTGCCCATCCCCAAGCCGCGAACAAAGCTGCCGAATCCATAGCGGATTAATACCGAGGCAATATCATGAATCCGGCCCAGATCCCTGGCTGCGTTTAGCATTTCCCATAACATGCTTTATTTTTTGGAATGCGACGACTGCAAGCTTTCAGCAATGCCCAATAAAATACCGCTGCCGATTTTCGCCAAAGTCGAAGCGGTGGCAACCGTACTTGAAACGATTACGTCCGCACTGATCTTCGGCAAGTCTTTCAGCGCGTCCAGGGCGATTAAAGTCTGTTCGCCAACGGCCGTTCCGCTTTGCCGCGAATGGGCAATAAAATCATTGACGATGCCGCTAACGACCTGACCACTGCTTTTGGCGACTTTCTCAAAGGTATCGAGAAACAATCCCTCCATGTCCCGTATGTCTTTGATGGCGTCATTAAAATCATGTTCGGAATACTCATTGACCTTGGAAGCCGCCTCTTCAATGGCCAATGTCGAGGCTTCCGCCGCAATCGCCAACGCATCGTCCAATGCAGTGGCAGCCTGATTAAAGACCTCTTTGCCATGCTCACCATGGCTGGTCATGCCCTCATTAATGCCATTAATGACCGTTTCGGTAACACTTTTGATATTCTCCATATCCAATTGATGTGCTGTCAGCGCTTTCAAGGTTATATCTTTGACTTGCTGATGAACATCGGTTCCCGATTTAACCGCTGCCCGGACTGCATTTTTAACGTCTTGTTGGTGTGTTTCAGTCATGGTCGTTCTCCAAATCAATATAAAAAAATTAGCGGTAGGGTGCGGAGTAGGTATAGAGTCCGGAGTTAGTAAGGCGACATTTGCTCCTTCTCCCTCAGGGAGAAGGTTGGGATGAGGGGATATAAATAAGCATTTTCCTTATTTTAGATTCCCCTCACCCAACCCTCTCCCGCTGGAGAGGGCTTTGTGTCTCTTTACCAACTTCGGGATCTATAATTCCATGAAAGAACACCCCAACGTTACGCATTTTTCACCACGAAGACACGAAGAGCACTAAGAAAAATAAACTTCGTGTCCTTCGTGCCTCGGCAATGGTTCCTGTATTACTCTACCTCCTGCATCCATACAAGTCATTCGTGGCGAACAACAAAACCGGTTGTCGCGATTATATGCTCTCTAAGTTACTCACCGTATCCGATTCACCATTGAGGCTGAAGCATTTTTTCCTGGCCGAAGCAGGCGCATAGATAAAATCGTTGTAGGAGGATTTTTCTTTATCGACCGTGGTTAATTTATGTCTTTCTACCATCCAGCGCCGGTGAAAATAGTCTATAAAAAGATCCGGCATGCTCCACTGTTCCGATTCAAAAAAGTTACTGGTGTCGTTTTTCAGTTCAGCCTGCCAATGTAAATAAGGCATTCTGCCTATCGGCTCGGACAAGTAAAAGCTGTTAAATATTTCCAGGACTTTGGTTTTTTTGCGAAGAACCATAAACAAAGGCGTGCTGGGTAAGTTGTCGTAATCGTAGGCGAATACGCCCAGCGTCCCGCCATCCTTTTCAGTGATATGTCCCGCTATATCTTCGAGCGATGATAAAAACAAGCGGTTATATTGCCGGAATTCCTCAGCGCCAAAGCCGATAATTTCCTTGGCGTGGAGTTCTGAAGCCGGGCCGTCCTTCAAAACAAGCATCCTGAAATGAGCCCCTTTTTTAATGGCGAGTTCAAACTCCCGGCAATAATGCCGATAGCGCGGATCGAAGGTGATTAACCAATACACATAATCGCCGGGATACAGGCTGTGCATGATCTCGGAAAAATCCAATTCTTTCTCGGTTATACCTAAAAAGCCCCGCTTCTTGGCGTTGATGACCGTTTTATCGATATACTTGGTCAGTACGTTCTGAAATATCTTTTCGGTTTCTTTGCGCTCTTCGGTAGCGATGATCCAGTGATGAAAAAAACCCACTGAAATCACCACCGATGTGAACAAGCCGAACTCGGAGATAATTTTTAACAGCCATACGTATTCTTTATTGCCGACATCGGTTGCCAGCACCCCAAAAACCTTGTAAACGGTAAACCCGCCGAAAATAAGCACCAGCGCGAATAGCCATTTCAGGATATTAAGATTTGATGACATATCTATTGCTCCCGCCCGTTTAATAGGGCGATAAGAGAAAAATCAGTCGTCCACGAAAGACAGGAAAAGCACGAAAAAATACGCAATATCGGCAAAACCATTCCTCTTCGGTAACTCTTCACAGCTCGGTATCTCTTGATCATTTTCGTGTCTTTCGTGTTTTTCGTGGATAAAATGCGCTTTTTAGCTTCATGTGCCTTCTTTCCATGATGCCAGATACGCCTGCTGTTCCGGGTTTAAACTGTCGATACCAAGATGCATCGCCGCCAGCTTCATCACCGCGACCTGTTGATCGATATCGACCGGCACCGGATGTACTGCATGTTCAAGACTCCTCCCCCGCTCCCATAAATAGGCAATGCTCAAGGCTTGATTGGCAAAACTCATATCCATGACGGTTGCCGGATGGCCTTCTGCGGCGGCCAGATTGACCAGCCGTCCTTCGGCCAGCAGCCTTACAACACGTCCGTCTTTAAGCTGATAGGCTTCAACGCCGGTCCGCGGACGGTGTTTTGTTACGGCCAACTTTTCCAACGCCGGAATATTGATTTCAACATTGAAATGCCCGGAATTGGCGATCACGCAGCCGTCTTTAATGACCTCGAAATGCGCGTGATCCAGCACATGCTTGTCGCCGGTTGCGGTAACAATAAAATCCGAAAGAGCGGCAGCTTCCAGCATGGGCATGACCCGAAAGCCGTCCATCGCGGCTTCCAGCGCTCTCAATGGCTCGACTTCGGTGATGATGACTTGCGCGCCGTGGCCTTTGGCGCGCATCGCAATGCCGCGTCCGCACCAGCCGTAGCCTGCAACCGTGAAGGTTTTTCCGGCCAGCAGTATGTTGGTCGCTCGTATAATGCCGTCCAGTGTGCTTTGGCCGGTGCCGTAGCGGTTGTCGAACAGGTGTTTGGTCATCGCATCGTTGACCGCAATCACCGGAAATTTCAGCGCACCGTCTGCCGCCATCGCACGCAACCGAATCACGCCGGTAGTGGTTTCTTCGGTGCCGCCGATCACCCCGGCCAACAAATCGCTGCGGTTTTTATGCAACTCGCTGACCAGATCGGCGCCGTCGTCCATGGTCAGTTGCGGCCGATGATCCAGCGCCTTGGCGATATGCCGGTAATAGGTGCTGCCGTCTTCGCCGCGAATGGCAAAGGTGGGGATCTGATAATGCTGAACCAGCGCGGCAGCGACATCGTCCTGGGTGCTGAGAGGATTGCTGGCGCATAACACCAGCTCAGCGCCGCCTGCTTTCAGGGTGCGGGCCAGGTTGGCGGTTTCCGTAGTGATGTGCAGGCACGCGCTGATCCGGGCACCCGCCAATGGCCGCTGTTTGGCAAAACGATCGTGGATGGCGCTCAATACCGGCATTTCGGTCAACGCCCATTCAATGCGCTCGCGCCCCTGATCGGCCAGAGCAAAATCTTTTATGTCATAGTTGTTATTCATGGCGCTGATCACCTACGTCTTTTGTTTCCGTGTCGCACTCGCCGGTAAGCGGCACAAAACTGACACCGAGAATATTACGGGTCTCGATTTTGCCGTCGGCCTTTTTTTCTACCACCATCAACTCCTGATAGCTGAAGGGAAAACCCACCGGTATAACCAGGCGAGCGCCAGGGCGCAGTTGATCGATCAGGGCTTGCGGAATATAAGGCGTCGCGGCGGTCACGATGATGCCGTCAAAAGGCGCATGCTCCGGCCAGCCGAAGTGGCCGTCGCCGGTGTGTACCGTTACATTGTTGTAGCCCAGTTTTTCAAGTCGGCGGCGCGCCTTGGTAGACAGCTCTTCTATTATTTCAAGCGAATAAACCTGTTTAACCAGTTTCGACAGGATGGCCGCCTGATAACCGGAACCCGTGCCGATTTCCAGAACGGTATCGGTAGGCTGGGTATTCAATAAGTCGGTCATCAAGGCAACAATATACGGCTGGGAAATAGTCTGCCCGGAGCCAATGGGCGCAGGGCCGTTATCGTAGGCAAGAAAGCGAAAATCCGCAGGCAAAAACTTATGTCGAGGCACGTGTTTTATGGCCGCCATGACCCTGTCATCCAATGCATCCTTGCCGATCAGGTGCCGGGTCAGGTTAACTTCCATTTCAATATCGTCCAACATGCGTTGCAGACCGCTCATTAAATATGCTCCAGGTGTTTTATCGTTCTCACGGTCTTCGTGGGAAGGCTCTATTAGGAAATCACGACATGGATAGTTATCTCCAACAACACGGACTGTTGATTCCAACATAACTCGGATAGGGTTTCAATTGGGGACATTACTTATAGCTTTGCGCAAAAAGCCGTAGCAAAATTAAAATCAAGCGAGGGTGAATTAATGAAAGCCATGGTATTAAAAGCCTTATGTAATCTTAAAGAAAATCAAATGCCGCTGGAATTGACGGAACTGCCTGTTCCGATTCCGCGTGAACAGGAAATCCTGCTGAAAGTTTCGGCTTGCGGGGTTTGTCATACCGAACTGGATGAAATTGAAGGCCGCACTCCGCCGCCACGCTTACCGATAATTCCCGGCCATCAAGTGGTCGGCCGGGTCAAAGCTGTCGGCAGTAAAGTAAAGACGGTCAAAATAGGTGACCGCGTAGGCGTTGCCTGGATTTTCTCCGCTTGCGGTTCATGTAAGTTTTGTCTGGCAGGCAATGAAAACCTGTGCCCGGCTTTCGCAGCGACAGGTCGTGATGCCAATGGTGGCTATGCCGAATATATGACGGTTGCGGAAGATTTCGCTTATGCAATTCCAGAGAGATTTTCCGACCTACAGGCCGCCCCGTTGCTTTGCGCCGGTGCAATCGGCTATCGATCATTGCGCTTGACCGGCCTAAAGGACGGGCAACGACTGGGACTGACCGGCTTTGGCGCATCGGCGCATTTGGTATTAAAAATGGCGCAACACCGCTATCCGAATAGCGAAATTTATGTTTTTGCCCGAAGCTTACAGGAAAAAGTATTTGCCAAGGAACTGGGGGCGGTGTGGGCAGGAGCTACCCATGAGCGCGCCCCCTTTAAACTGAACAGCATCATCGATACCACTCCGGCATGGGAACCTGTCGTTGAAGCGTTGGCTAATCTGGAATCCGGCGGCAGACTGGTGATTAATGCGATTCGCAAGGAAGGCGACAACCGCAGCCTGCTGAAGCTGGATTATCCGCTGCATCTTTGGCAGGAAAAAGAGCTGAAGAGCGTCGCCAACATCACCCGAAGCGATGTGAAAAAATTTTTGAGTCTGGCGGCTGAAATGAATCTCCGGTCCGAGGTTCAGGTGTTTGCATTGGAACAGGCCAACGAGGCGCTGATCGAACTGAAGACAGGCAAGATTCGCGGTGCCAAGGTGCTGAAAATGGCTTGATCAATCTATGGACTACCCTCTGCAAAGCAAGCGCTTAGTAATAGCACCGATGGTACTCATACTTATAGATATTTGAGGATAGCAAAAACACAATAATCCATCCTTTCAAGGTTATCGTGATACTGAGGGAAAGCTCCGTGATTCCATTCAATCGTATTGAAACATGACAAGCGTGCATTTAACCGTTCCGACGGGCGGTTTTGTCATTTCCAATTTTCCAATGATACATTCTTGAGGAGGCGTCATGGCGCTTAAACAATATGGTGTTCTTAAAGGCAAGGCCATCAATAAAATAATCGGGCAAAGATCAAGCCCGCATTACCAAGTGCATCTTATCGACGATACGACAGACTATCGTATTGCCGTTAATGTAAAGTCCAATCTCGCGCCTTCCGAGCTGATGTATCTTATCATTGATGATTTTCAGCATCCTGTCCTGGAAAAGCTGGCGCGCCTGGATAAAGGTTTTACCCCGCTACAGAGTGCGCCAAACAAAATGGCGCTGGATTTCATACGCGGCAATCTGTTCGATCCAAGACAAATACGCCCTTTGCCCTATAACGTTCCCGGCCCGGATAATGATCTCAACGAAAAAATAGATGCTTATGTGCAACGCGCCATCGGCGACGAACGGGCAAGCGTCTATGCTTTCGGCGAACGCTGGGGACCTGAAAACGGCCTAAAAGATAAATATTTCGGTTTTAAGCCTGGAAATGGAATTCATGATATTCACATGAATCAAGGTAACGTCGGTGAGTTTGTCAAGGATGACGGCGTTTGGCAGGACGGCGGGTTACTTTTTCATTTTCCAAGTGTCGATAAAGTCATTGTCGGTGTCGGCGCGGAGGTTTGGCCGGAACAATGGGTCGCCGTTTTTCTGGCTTTTCAGTCGCAGTGCTGGCATACCGACGATCACACCGGCCATCGGCTGCCGCAGTGCGAAGGGACTATTATTCCTCCTGAAAAAGAACCCAGCGTCCAGATTGTAGCGGCGCTGGTCAATCCTAAAGGCGAAGATCCAGGGCATGAAACTGTTACCTTGATTAATCTCGCTCCAGACGCGGTTGATTTATCCGGTTGGTTTATTGCGGATAACAATAAAAACCGCTCGCTTATCGCCGATATGCGGCTTAAACCGGGCGCAACCGGTGTAGTGAACTTGGATGGACAGGGCGCGCAGTTAGGCAACAACGGCGGGATCATTACCCTGCTTGATCCTGAAGGCCTTAAACACCACGGTGTATCCTATACCAAAGAACAAGCCCTCAGTGGCTGGACGGTTTTATTTTAGCAGTGCGTGTGAGCAATGCATTTCCCGCCTCAGCACAACCCTTATTAGTTTGGCGGATTATGCTCAAAAACCAGTATCGCCATATCTTGCACGATAGATAAAGACCGCGCACAGTTTCTTAAATACCGCTACGTAAAGCAACCATAAAAAATGGGTCCTATATACCTTCCGTAGCTGGGCGTGTAAACCCTCGCCTGATAGGTAATGGCACTTATTGATTGACGAAGTTTAACCGTTTATCCTTAAATTCAATTAATACAAGACCAACCGTATTTATTAGGTTGGATATTCAAGCTGATAACTTTTTTATAGACAGAAACTATGCTATCTGACCTTATTCAAGATGCACTGGATTTATTATGTAAATTCTCTGGAGTCTAAATTAATTATGTTTTGGAACTTTCATAAAAAAGAATCTGCTCAAGCAGTGACCAATAACCTGGAATCTAAATTTAAACCAGAACCAGATCCGGAACATAATAATAATGTTTTAGTAACCAGAAAAGTTGTTGATATACCTGTTTCATTTTTAAAAACACTAAAGCCAATTTCTCAATTATTAAATTGGAAGGGTATGCAACAATTAAAAATTACAGCCGCTAATTTTTCGCCAAGTTCAATTATTTTTAACCGAGGAACTGAAGCAGACTCGTTAATATATGTAATTAAAGGTAATGTCCACTTGGAAGCAAATAATGGCTTAGTACAAGAAATAGTAGGTGGATCATTCAAAGCATTATATCCGCTGTCTGCGGGTAGACAGCATTGCATGACTGCAATCGCAAAATCCAATGTAACGGTGATATATATTTCGCAAGACGTTCTGCTGATGGAACGCCCTGTTATTGCTCCTTTGGAGAATAAGCTAAGCATTTCCGAGCATCTTAAGGATAATTTATTTTTTAATCGTTTTTACGAACATTTAATACGTGGAGACCTTAAAACGCCAAGCTTCCCAAATGTCGCATTAAAATTTCAGAGAGCCGTTCAGCAAGGTTGCGATATTAAGGAAATTACTAAAATCGTTAATCTTGATCCGGTGATTGCCGCAAAACTAATTCAGGTCGTTAACAGTCCTATTTATCGTTTACCGGATCCAATTACCAGTAATTTTAACGCAGTGCGTCGTCTTGGCCTGCAGATTACTCGCAACTTGGTTACCGCTTTTAGTATGAAAAACTTGATAAAATGTGAGAAGCCTCTAATTAAAAAACACATACAAGATACTTGGATGCATAGTATAAAAGTTTCCAGTATCAGCTATATATTAGCTCAACTCACTCACAAAGTAGATCCTGAAGAAGCGCTGCTTGCAGGACTGCTGCATAATATCGGCGTACTACCGATATTAGTGTTTGCCGATAGTTTGCCGGAAGATGCCTACCGATCATTTGACATCGATTTTTGTATCAGTGAAATGCACGGTCAAATTGGCACTATTATTCTTGAAAAGTGGGGATTTCCGGATAGATTAAAACTAATACCCTTACAATCTACAAACTGGTTTGAAAATAGCAACAAAGATCTCAGTCTGATTGATATTGTGTTATTAGCGAAATACCATCATCTTTTAAATAATCTCAGCGACACTAAGCTACCTTTAATCAGTACGCTACCCGTTTTTCAAAAACTGAATAACCAACAGTTAACACCGGAAATGTCTCTGCAAATAATACAGGATGCTCAGCAACAAATTTCAGAAACAATGAAAATTTTTACGACTTAAATTCTTATTTTCAACCCTTTTACAACTTATTCTTTTATAAATTTTAAGGAAAAAACATGGACTTTCTCTTACCTTCCTTCAAAAAAAATAAAAACGTATTGCCAAGATGTAGTCTTGTTTCAGAAAATATTTCAATGCATGTTGTACAAAAACTCTTTCCGATCAGGAATTACGATAATGAAAAACTTTTAGCCTTTACATCCGACCTCAAATCTGAAACTTTTCCTAAACAAACTACCTTGTTTCATTACGGTGAAAAGACTGACTCAGCCCTCTATTTGTTAAAAGGTACTATTTCTTTATCGGATGAGAATGGCAAAATTTATGAAATAGTGTCTGGAACTGGAGAGGCCACGTTTCCGCTCTCAAGCGGTTCAATACACACAACAACGGCCATTACTAAAACTGATGTGAGCGTCTTGCGCGTCTCACAAAAGATCATGTCCAGCAAACATGCCCCGGCATCACCGCTTTCAGAGCTGGTTGTCCCAGACGAGTTAACAGAAAATCGTTTGTTCCACAGTTTTACTCAACACTATATCAATGATGAACTGGACATACCTTCATTGCCGGATGTTGCCATTAAATTGCGCAACGCCATGCAGCGCGATGCAGGTATTACCGATATTGTTAAGATTATTCAATTTGATCCGGTCATTTCAGCCAAGCTGATCGGCTTAGCCAACTGCCCTCTTTATGTTAGCGTAACGCCTGTAAAAAGCTGTCTTGAAGCGGTAACCCGTATTGGTTTAAATGCGACTCGCAACTTGGTCATGGGTTTAAGCCTCAGCCGTATTTTCAAACATAATTCACCGCTTATAAAAAAATACGTTGAAAAAATCTGGAAACAAAGCCTTTATATTTCCTCGCTCAGCTATGTGTTGGCTGCTGCCACCAGGCAAGCCAATCCACAAGAGGCGCTACTTGCAGGACTTATCTGCGACATAGGTTCTATACCTTTCTTAAGTTTTGCAGCTAATCTTCCTGGGGACTATTTCACTGAATCGGATATTGAACTTGCTTTGCCTTACGTTAAAGGCCCGGTAGGATACAAGATTCTGCTCGACTGGGGATTTTCTGAGGAATTTCTTAAAGTTCCGGTTTATTCTAATGACTGGTATCAAAACAGTAGTGAAGAACTTAATTTAACTGACATAGTCGTACTTTCCCGGTTGCATAGCAAAATCGGACAACCAGGGATGCCTGAGCTGCCCGCTATTACCTCTATTCCTGCGGCCGGCAAATTAAAAAACTTTTCACTTTCACCTGAGCTTTCCTTAAATATACTGAGTGAAGCCAAGCAGCAAATTAATGATACGATGAAAGTGTTTTCCAACTAATCAATTTTAATAGCTCGCTCTGTAACATCAGCTCTTAACTTTAAAATTAGTTCTCTTTCCCTCGCTTGCTCTTTGTGTTATCAAGTTTTATCGTATTCATAGAATTACCAAGCGGTTCGAGGCTCAATTTAACTTGGCTCTTCGAACTTCGACCGCCATCGTCGAAAGTTTCAGCATTGAATTTAATAAATTTATCCAGCGCTTTCGCGGCTTTTTCCTGGTCTAAAAAAGGCCCATAAACACCTTCGCGCGCAGAAAAAAACCACTCCATTAGGCCTGTTTCGACATTACGTTGGCAAAAAGTCCGATCACCTTCAAACATTGATAATTACCTATAAAGACAATTGATTTATGTGTCGATGAAAATTAATCAAGTTGAACAGGTTTTCAAGCTCCAAATTAAAAAACCCCGCTTAATGAATCTTCGTAGACAGTCAGTATTGCTATGTCAGCTAATAACAACATACTACCTAAATCCTGTATGTTAGAAAACAGTAATAATTACATGCACTATTTTTCAGCAATGCTTTACAGGATTTAGGTATGCCATTTATCGAAAGCCACTTTACCGCATTACAAATGACCATCAACCAAACGCTCCAGCTCCTTGGTTAACGCAATATAAGGAAACAGGTTCACCGGCAAGGCGCTGTTAATTTCCTGATAAATACGCCGGTATCGGTTGATTTTATAGTGTTCATCCGGCTGCTCAAAGTAGTCGGCACACGTTTCAGCTTTGCTTGCTAGGATGCCTTTAATCACCAGGCCGATCACCCGCTTCATATCCTCTTGCAATTCATTCAGCACTTTTCGTTCCCAAGCATCGTGCATGGGTATTTTCGCCAACTGTTCATTGACTTCATTCAAGCCCAGATAACGGGTGATTTCATTAAACAGCTTCAAGGCGGCGACAAAATTCTGCTCGGTTTCGGCGGCCAATGAGACGATCAGCGGAAAATCATTGAGGCTGGCTATAAACGCCATACTGAGTGCCAGTTGCTCGGGAATGCCGTCTTGCCGATATTGCTCCAGCTGCTCGCTAAACTCGGCATAGTCGCTTTTAAAATAGTGTTCATAGTCCTTTAAATGGCGGCTATAGCACTCAATGGTCTGTGCGTTCGGCCGGATTTTTCTGCCCTGCATCAAGGCCCAGCGACAAAAACCGGCCAGGGTATTTTCCAGTTGCATCAATAACCGATATTGCTTGTCGGCCGCTATTTTATTGTCCAGCGCACTAATCGCCTGCCGCAAGGCATCGCTATTTAAAACCCGGTCGAAGGTCAGATAACAGGTGACATGATCCAGAGTGTTTTCGCTATCGGCATCCAGGCTTAAAAACCCGCAACCGGCCTGATTGATGATTTTATTGCTGATCAGGGTGGCTTTAATTTCATGGGCCAAGGGGTGCGCGGACAGATAGCTTGCGTACTGTTTGCTGATCTGTTCGGGAAAGTAGGCATGCAGATAACAGCTGCAACATTCTTCCTGCAGCAAGGCGGACTGATCCTGTATCACTTGGGTCAGGTACATTTTGCTTGCGGCCATCAATACCGCAAGCTCAGGCCGGGTAATGACTTGTCCGGGCCGGGACATGACTTCTTTGGTTAGCGGAAAGCATTCAACCGCTCTATCGAAAAATCCGACGGTTTCCAAACGTTCGGCCAGTTGCAAAAAAGCCGCCGGAGTTTCGACGCAACGCAGCTGTTCCAGGGATAAACAAAGGCTTTGGGCGATATTATCGGCCAGCACCAAGCGGCACACATCCTGGGTCATGCTGATAAACAACGGTTGGTAATCGGCAATCAGCTTTTTCTTTTGCAGACCGACCAGGAAGATTTTTAAATTCACTTCATGATCGGAGGTATCGACGCCTGCCGAGTTATCGACCGCATCGGTGTTAACGCACCCTCCCTCCAGACTGTATTCGATGCGCGCTTTTTGGGTAAAACCCAGATTAGCCCCTTCGCCGACAACACGGGCGCCCAAATCGGCCGCATCCACCCGCACGTTATCGTTAGCCCTATCGCCGACATCTTCGTGTTTTTCGGTACTCGCTTTTACGTAAGTGCCGATACCGCCCAGCCATAATAATTCCACCGGAGCCGTCAGTAAGTAACGGATCAGGGATTCGCCATCCAGCGATTTGTAGCGCAGGCCTAACCACTTTTTCAGCTCGGCGGAAACCGGAATATCTTTGGCCGATCGTGGATAAACGCCGCCACCTGCCGAAATAAGCGTCCGGTCGTAATCATCCCAGCTGGAGCCGGGCAACTCGAACAAACGCTTGCGTTCATTAAATGCCGCATCGCTATCGGACGGATTCGGATCAATAAAAATATGCTGGCCGCTAAAAGCCGCCAATAGCCTGATGCACGGCGACAGCAACATGCCGTTACCGAACACATCGCCGTCCATGCTGCCGATACCGACTACGGTAAAGGCTTCGCTTTGTATGTCTTTGCCTAACTCGCGAAAATGGCGTTTTATACATTCCCAGGCACCGCGAGCGGTAATACCCAGCGCTTTGTGGTCATAACCGCGGGAGCCGCCGCTGGCAAAGGCATCGCCCAGCCAGAATTGATATTCTGCCGAAACCGCATTGGCAATATCCGAGAACTGCGCCGTGCCTTTATCGGCAGCCACCACC